>Ga0307424_1000027_pt1 | contig 56740 bp, 51 predicted proteins | sample SalMarWE160320MG_FD_202157 | JGI IMG/M metagenome (GOLD analysis project Ga0307424, IMG submission 202157) | Salt marsh sediment microbial communities from the Plum Island Ecosystem LTER, Massachusetts, United States - WE1603-20 | ecosystem: Environmental > Aquatic > Marine > Intertidal zone >... | reverse complement strand
GAAGAATGAGGATAACGCCGCAGATGGACGTTTTCCGACAGCCTCCTAGCATAAAAAATCCGGTGAGTCCGAGGAGGTTAACATGAGAATTCTCGTCGCGGTGGATCAGAATCCTTACAGCGCCCGTCCTGTGCTAATCCCCAGGTAACTGTGCATCTTTCCGCACAGGTGGAAACGTTTCTAATATTGGATTTCAAGATTAAGATTGAGTCAAAACTCAATTAAGGTGAAACAAACGGGGAAACTCGGCTTCTTCCAATCAAACAGGGAAACGCACACTGAACGTCACACCCTTTTCCCGGTTCGGCTGGAAAGAGACATTGCCTCCATGGGCCTCCACGATCTTTTTCACAATGCCCAAACCCAAACCGGTCCCTCCCTTTTTTGTCGAAAAGAAAGGATGAAACACTCTTCCACGATCTTCTTCTGTGATCCCCATGCCGTGGTCTCCGACTTCCAGAACCACAGCATGGCATTCCAGGCCAGTCCTGATCAGCACACGCTCTCCGGCTGGGGAGGCCTGAACAGCGTTGGTCATCAGGTTCAAAAGGACTTGCTTCATTCTAGGGCCGTCCAGCCGAAGGGGAGGCAAAGAAGGCTCCAGATCAATTTTCAGGTCCACCTCCGTGTTCCTTGCCACTGGTTCTGCCACCTGCACCGTGTCAGTCACCAGCTCATTCAAGCCTATTTTCGTAAGCTGAAGCTCCAGAGGCCGGCCAAAGTCCAGCATCTTCTTGACCATGGAGTCCAGACGATCCGTTTCCTGAATGACTATTTCCAGTCTCTTCTGATTGGGATCTTCGCTGCCGAGTTTCCTTGAAACAACAGCGGTAAATCCTCCGATGACCATAAGGGGCGTTTTCATGTCGTGGGCTACTTCTGCGACCGCCTTTCCAATAGCAGCAAGACGCTCAGCCTGCACAAGGGCACTGTGTTCCCTTCTTTCCTTTTCAACCAGAGACCCGGTGATGAAGGCAACGATAATGTATAAGACCCCCTCTAACAGTTCATGAAAATCTTCTAAGGAAAACCCGTGCCACTGTGTCATGGCATAAGGCAGATAGAGTAAGGAAACACTTGCACACACGTACATGGCCCCTTTCATCCCGAACCAAAAGCTTCCCAGAACCAGAGGTAGGTAAAACAACATCCGGTAAAACGCATGCCGGTATCCCATATAAGGCAACGTGAAGTAATGCAGACAGACAATGCCGCCGATCATAAGGGCAATCACCACTACTCTTGTCCATTTTTCATTGTCAGACATGGCTTATCTTTCGAGTGCTGTTCCGGTCGCTGATGGTTTGATAGCCAGCACCGCTCGAACTGTTTCTTGAATGTCACTCAATCTAAACGGCTTAAGCATAACAAAGTCAATGCTGCTCCCCTTTAGCTTTTCCCTGACGACCTCTTTCGCCTCCCCGGTCATCAGAACAACCGAAGTGGCTGATGACTCCTCCTTGATGCGGAGGGCTAAGCGCCAACCATCCATACCGGGCATGTTCAGATCGGTTAAGACGAGGTCGAAAGAGGTCTTAAGAAAGGTATTTAAACCTTCATTGCCACTGTCGGCAACAGCAACTTCGAAACCCATTCCAGCAAGTATGTCAGAAAGGATATCTCGAATGTCTTTTTGATCATCAACAACCAATACGCGTCTCATTCTGCCCCCCTTCAGACTTCTAACCAATCCATGTCTGAGCCTTGCATGGGCACCTGCAGGAGCCGGATGTTTCTCTAATGCGCTTCCACCTGAATATATCCAATCCGGCCACTTTTCCTAATCAGTTTCTTGAACCGCCTCCAATCCGTAACCAGTTGCCGAAGGTCAGCAGGGTGATTCTGTGTCGCACTGAAGGCCGTTTTGGCCTTCTTCATGTCATTGAACACGTTGTCCAGGATGAAAAAGGAGCGGTGTCGACCGCATCCTTCAAAGTATCAGGCCCAAGGCCTTCCTCCTGCCATTGCTTTAAACAAGGACCTTGGGCTTTACCTTAGCTCTTGGAGAGGGATTTAAGCACCACATAAAGAGTACCCCCACCCCGCTTAACCAGCAAGAGTGCAGTTTTATCCTGCTTGCCTTTCTCTAACGCCCGGTTGTAGTCATGAAGATTCCGGACACCATGACGGTTCACTTCCTTGATCACATCGCCGCGGCGCAACCCAGCCTCTGCCGCCGGACTTCCGGGCTCCACACTGGAAACAACTACGCCCTTTTCCCCTGAGCTCAAGCCCAGCTGTTGAGCCAGCTCAGGCGTGATATCCTGCACTGTCAAGCCCCAGTCCGCAGTCGCTTCCGGAAGTTGTCCCCCCTCTTCTTGGGGCATAGTGGCGATTGCCACTTCAATCGTTTTTTCTTTCCCGTCCCGGATGACATCAAGTGTGACCTTTGTGTCCGGCAGGGTCGCTGCTACAAGCCGAGATAGCGTATGGGCATTCTCCGTTTCTTTGCCATTGAACCGAATCATAACGTCCCCGCGCTTCAGCCCCGCCTTCTCCGCCGGGCTGCCTTGCGTAACATCTGAAAGCAAAACCCCTTTTTCTGCCTTGAGACCAAAAGATTTGGCCAGCTCAGGCGTGATGTCCTGGATCATTACCCCAAGCCAGCCACGAATAATCTTGCCGGATTTGAGCTGCGGAAGGAGGTCTTTTGCCATATTGACGGGAATGGCAAAACCGATGTTTTGCCCCTGCGCGATGATAGCCGTGTTGATACCGATCACTTCGCCTTTCATGTTGAAAAGGGGCCCTCCGCTATTGCCCGGATTGATGGCCGCATCGGTCTGCAGGAAGTCATCATAAGGACCGGCTCCTATGATGCGCCCCCTCGCACTAATAATACCTGTCGTCACAGTATGACCCAGCCCGAAAGGATTTCCTACCGCCATCACCCAGTCTCCAATCCGAATGGCATCAGAATCGCCCAAGCGGACGGGTTTGGGCAAATCAGCATCAGGCTTAGTTCGAATCAGTGCCAGGTCGGTCTTGGGATCCCGGCCGATCACCTGGGCGTCATATTCCTTCCCGCTTTCAAGCTTCACCTTGATCTCCGTTGCTTTTTCAACGACGTGGTTATTCGTGAGGATGAAGCCGTCTTGATCGATCACGAAGCCGGAGCCCAAGGCGTGTGTCTTCATCTCTCCCTGTGGCATGTGCCCAAAGAATCGTTCGAAAAAGTCATCTCCGAAAAAATCCCGAAAGGGGGCATTGGGTCCAAAAAAGGGCTGAATCCGCGATCCCTTCACCACCTGGGTGGTAGAGATGTTCACGACCGAATGTTTAACCTCATCAGCCAAGTCAGCAAACGATACCGGTGCCTGCCTTCCAAGAGCGGGGAAGGCAGCCTGTGCATTCTGCGTTACCGAAAGAAATGTCATAACTGCTAACAGGAACATCAATCCTGCTAGCTGCCGTATCTTTGTATTTGCTTGTTTCATCTTCGATTCCCTCCTTCAAGTGATATGAACTAAAGAGACAGAACTACCTCATTCCGTCAACGCAAACGGGATCTTGCTCAGCTTTGTGGTTATTTTCTCACCTGCCTTTTTGAAAATGCGGATGCGGAGTCTCCTCCGCACAGTCGCGCCCTTCAGGGCAGGTTCGACAGATCTCAAGCCCCCACCCTTGGACAACACCAAAACCACGGGCTGATCTCTTGCGTTTTGTTTGCTGGGCCTTGAGGTAACGTAGGGCGCAGGCCCGCTTTGAGATCCGAAGCTTTCCCGGTTGCCGAGGACACAAGATCAGTTCCAGATCTAACGTCTCTCTCTTAACCGGTTGTGCAAAAGCAGACATCTCTTCATCCTCTCTGCTTGATGGGAGCACATTGCTTGCTTTCACAAGACGCCTGCTCATCTTCCAGGTGCATCCGGACTTGTGCAATGGTTTTGCTGAATTTTCCCGAAGTGATTCCTAATTGCTTGATCTCTCCAGGACGGATATATGACTCATTGAGGTCCGTTCTCATTTGCTTAAGATCGTTGAACAGAGTGTTCAGACACGCAAAAGCCTGGTGGAGATCGTCGATGAGCTCCTTGTCACTGTCCCGGCAGCTGATGGAAAGGCAATCACTCATGATTATGCTTACATTAAACTCCAACTGTTTGGCCTGTTCGATGAGTTGCGTCACATCATTTGCCTCGCGCTTCCTGGCCCAGGCTTCCTGGTCTTGTTCCAGCACGTCCACATAGCCTTGGATCTTCTGGGCATCAAGCGCAAGTTGCCGGATATCCCGTCGCATGATTAAATCCACGAAACTCACTCCTTTCTTTTCTTTTGCTCGGCGGGGTCATCATAGAGATCCCTCCCGGTCACCTTACGGTTTAATAAAATACAACTTGAAGGTTTCACGAACCTTGCAGGAAGATTACAATTTGGAAAGGTCACTTGAGGGAAAGGACTAAGACAAAGGGGCAGGGAATTCCTAATCCGCAATCACAATGACAACCCCGCCCTCCCGAAGGCGAAATGCTGATGGGCCAAAACCGGCACTGTAAATGCCCGGTAAGGGTCAGCCGTTTTTCCCCGACCCGCTAGTGGGCGCGTACCTGGACGTAACCTTTGCGCCCAGTCCTGTGATCAAGAACCAGTATGGTGATTCGCTGTTTCGGCCTTGTCTGACTGACCAGATGGGCGAAATAATCGAAACCGTTAATCCGCCGCCCGTCTATCTCCAACATCATATCGTTTACCTCGACGCCAGCACGTGCCAGAGGGCCTGCAGGGTCAAGCCAAGCAACCACCAAAGTCTTCACCAGATTCAGATGATATCTTCTGGCCTCTTCCGGGGTGGCGGCCCGGGCTGCCACGCCCAGGTATCTTTTGATCAAAACATTCTCCAGCTGGCCAGGAGCTTGAGATTTGCCGAAGACAGGTAATCTTTCAGACCCTCCAGCCCGGTCGTGGCCGCTCACGGGCGTCGTCTTGTCCTTGGAAATCACGCCTGGAATGTTGTGGCCACGGTGTGTCCTGACAAGTCCCCTTTCGATGTCCGAGTGTTCAACCTCACCCCCGTAAATCGAACGCATGGCCGGCATGCCTTGCAACTCCGTCAGCTTCATCGATTTGGCCAGAGATGAGCAAAAAAACTCCGGCGTCTTCCCTGACCGGCCGTCGTCTGCTTCCTTGCGCCCGGAAATCAACTGGGTCGCGGCGCAAAGAGCCACATTGCTGGGGATAGAGAAAACAATGCCATCGAATGCCCCCGACGGGGATAAGATGGCAGCGTTCACTGCGATGACATCCCCCTCAAGATTCAGCAACGGTCCTCCGCTCAACCCCAAATTGATGACCGGTTCTTTGTCAAAATAGTCGTTGTAGCGAGTTGCGGCTTTTGATCCCGGACGACGCCTTGCCAGGATAGTTCCATGACTGACCACCGGATTTTGGGGGGAAAGATGGGCGATGGCGGTTACCGACTCGCCCGCTTCTACTCTGTCCGAATTGCCAAAAGTGAGATAAGGTAATGGATCGTGGGTCAAAATCCGAATCACTGCCATATCCGTCTTACGATCTGTCCCGACAAGCTTTGCCGGGTATTGCCTGCCGTCGGTCAGCACAACATACGTCTGGACGGCCCATGCCACCACATGACGATTCGTAAGGACATGACCCAGAGGATCTATGATGATGCCTGTGCCGAGGCTCCTCAGCTCCTGGCGAACCTTGCCGGACGTCCTGGCAAGGTTGAGAAGATGCTCGATGGAGGGACTGCCGGCACCACCAGCCTCGGGATAGGGGGCCTCTTCCCGTCTGACAGCCTCAACATGGACCACCGCCGGCATGCTCAGCGCCGCCACCCTGGCCAGGGTGGTGTGCAAGGCGGTCGTGCTCTGCGTTGATTCTGCTCGTACTCGGGGCCTGACTCCCATCAGCAAAACCACAACGACAACCAGGCACAAGACAATAGCTGACCGCCAACAATGGATATGACGCTCGAACATGACTGGCTGGTTTTTCATCGCCACTTGCCGTTGCTTCATTTTTTCTTCAAGCTTTCAACTGTACGAAGGGTAGGCATTCCTCAAGGAAGGCCATCACTTGGTCCTTCCTCTTAGGGCAACCGTCTCAGAATAATGTCGGCCTTTCGGACAAGTGCGACAGACCTCTAGACTCCGCAGCTTGGAATTACCAAACACACCGGCCCCTCTTCTTCGATGCGTGTTGCGGGCCAAGTTGTATTGACGAGCACATGCCCCTTTTGAGATGCGGAGTTCTCCCGGCTGCCGAGTGCATCTGATCAGCTCCATTCCCGGATCAGACGTTCCTAACAAATCATACATCGCGTCACCCCGCACGTCAATGAACTGCCTTTCCGGTTGCAAGAAGCTTGTCCTCTGCGAGACGGTCTCTTGCCTGCTTGGTTAGCTTATTGAGTCTGACCCAAGACACTTGTAGTTCCTTCAGCTTGGATGGATGGACACCCAGCCCATTAGCGTCCTTGTTCGGCATCGTGAGGTCGGCATACATGCTGGCAAGGATCAGAAAGACACCCCAGAGTCCGTCGAGGATCTGGGATGTTCGACCCAGGGGATAACGAAAACCGACAGACAGGCATTGTGCCATCAATACGGTCACATCAAGTTCGAGCTGCATAACTCGCCTGACGAGCTGTTCCACGGTATTTTCCTGGACAGTCCTGTCCCAGCCCCTGTGGCCTTGCTCAATCAGGAAAAGGTCCCGTTTCAGCACCTGGGTCCCAAAGGCGACCGTGTCGATCTTCGTTTGCAAAAGAGCATTCATGACATCTCCTCCTTGGTTTGGTGGTCTGCTTCCTCGAGCCGTCCGAAGCATTTTATGTCAATATACCCTACGAACCTTGCAGGAAGGTTTCCGGAAGATTACAAATTTGAAAGGTCTTGGCGGAAGAACGACGAGAGAAATTGAAGCGCCCTGTAGCAAGCTACAGGGAGTCTTCGACCGTAAGGAACGCTGACTTTCTTAGATACGCTCGCTAACCCCGCAGCAAGCTGCGGGGAATGCGCTCGCTTTTGCGGTTCAATGTGCGGCGGGAAGAGCGATGGTAAACGTGCAGCCTTTCCCGGGTTGGCTTGAGACCTCGACATGACCTTTGTGGGCCTCGACAAAGGCCTTGACTAGGCTCAGCCCAAGGCCCAAACCCGATTGTGAGCGGCTTTGGTCGCAACGATACGAACGGTCCCATATTCTCGGCAGATCCTTTTCGCGAATCCCTATCCCTGTATCCCTGACGGCCACAAAAACCTCGGCGTCTTTTGCTGTGGCTGCTACGTCTATCCTCCCTCCACGGGCCGTATATTTGAGGGAGTTCTCAAGCAAGTTGGAAATGATTTGATATAGCCGCGTCGGGTCTGCCATGATCCAAAGGCCCCGTTTACACTGCATCTGCAAAGATATCCCTCGATCCTCGGCGATGTAATCGTAGACCTCGACAATGTGTTTCAACATATCGCAGACTTTTACCCGCTGCAGTTCAAGTTTCATTGCCCCCGTCTCTGCTTCGGAAATGTCCATGAGCGTGTTCAACATCTTGAGGATACGTTCTGACTCCTCCATGCATTCGGCCAATGATTCCCGGCAGGCATCCGGGCCTTCATCAGAGCTCAGGGCAATTTCAGCAATGCCTCTTAATCTGGTCATGGGAGTCCGCAGGTCGTGTGCCACATTGTCCAAAGCATCCCTCATCCCTTGCATCAATGCCTCGATCCTTTTCAGCATCTGGTTGAAAAGCGTGACCAGCTCTCCCAACTCGTCGTCCGTGCCTGTGCTGGGAACGCGGGTATCCATCCTTCCACTGGCTGCTGACCGAACGGCGCCGATAATGTGACGGATGGGTCGGAGGGCTCGAAATGCGACAAAGGCTCCACCGGCAAAGGCCAAAACAATTAAAGGAACTGTTATCAGCAAGAAGTTCGTGCGAAAATGAGCCAAAATCCTTTCCCGATCTTCTATGCTCCTTCCAACTTGCAGTACATGACGATCGGGTAAGCGGATTGAGCCGACCTCGAAAGCGTTCTTGCTGTTTCGGTTATGCAAGGGCGTCCACGTGATACTGCTGTTCGAACTAATCTGCTTGAGATCCTTAATGTCAAACTCCATCCACTGATTGGGCAGTATCAATAGAAGCGTCTCGTTTGTAGCATCGCCCACCCGCACTAGAAAGGGTTCCTCCTTTTCGAACTTTCTGTGAACGGTGAGTTTTCTCTCTATGAAATCCATGCCTCCCATTTCATAAAGGGAGGCGAGCTCTTTCAGTTCAGACTCGATGGCCCTCTGATCCTGCTTCCTCAAAGAGCTTGAAATATTGAAGTAGGAAAAACCGAAGAGCAACACAGAACTGAAGATGAATATTCCTGAATACCAGAGGGCCAGCCGGAAGCCTACCGTTTTCCGGAACGCTTTGCGGTTAGGCCTTGAGAACATAACCGACTCCCCGGATGGTATGGATCATCTTTGGTTCAAAATCCCGGTCCACCTTGTCTCGTAAACGGCACACCAACACGTTTACAACATCTGTCTGGGGATCAAAACTGTAGTCCCAGACATGTTCCAGAATCATGGTCCTGGAAACCACCTTCCCCGTATTACGCATGAGATATTCGAGCAGGGCGAACTCGCGGGGTTGCAGGTCGATCGTCTTGCCGGCCCGGGTCGTTTCCCGTGTGAGAAAATCCACGGCCAGGTCTCCTGCATGAAGGCGGGTCGGCTCCGTGGTCCTGGTGGAACGTCTTATCAAGGCGTGCACGCGTGCCAGAAGCTCGGAAAAAGAAAACGGTTTGGTCAGATAGTCGTCGCTTCCCGTCTGGAGCCCATTGATACGATCATCTACCGTTCGTTTGGCGCTCAAGATAATGACCGGCGTGTTGACCTTCTGAGCGCGCAATGCCTCAATAAGACTCAGCCCGTCGAGCTTGGGCAGCATGATGTCAATGATGGCCGCATCATAAGGCTCATTGAGCGCCAGATGGAGCCCGTCTTCGCCATCTGCCGCGTGGTCTACGGCAAAACCTGCCTCTTTCAGGCCTTTTGAGATAAAAGACGCGATCTTCAGGTCGTCTTCAACGAGGAGTAAACGCATAAGACAAGTTTCCTTCAGTGATATTCCTTTATACCGCACTTTTAACGTTGTGTGACATATCCGTCCTTCTTCAACCAAAGGGCGACTATTTTCTTAACTGCTCATGATAATGACGGCCCAACCAGGAGTGTATCCCGTCTCCCGCAATTGTGCCGGTCGTGGCCGCAATTAACGTGAGTTTCAATGAAAGGCTCTCGGCAGCGATCACCGCCCACACAGCGAGCATAAGGATGATACCTGTGGCAAAAAGCCCGACCACGGCCAATGTTTGAGAAAGAGACATCAAGGGGATCGGTAGACAGGCAATGTGAGAATGATTCGTGATTACGCTAAGAAGACTATTTGAACTCATTTTGCAGATTTCAGTTCGAATCGATAGCTACACTCACCGCCGCAGAGAGCTACTTCGTCGATGTCCCTCTGATCGATGGGGAAAACCTTGCAGACTTGCGGTCGGCATCGGCCGTAAATAAAACAAAGGCCTTGCCGTGTCAACATAGGGCAGGAGAAAAGGAGGGTGCAGCATGTGCCACACTGGCGACATTCTCCCCTGCGGAGAAGAAGTTGTCTGCGCTTGTAACCCTTCCTGAAATGAACCAGGTAAAATCGCCTGAATTTGCCAGTTACCTGAACCAGGAAACGTGATTCTTTCATGAATTGCCTGCATAAGGAAAAACCCCGCAAAACCGGAACCGTAAATATAGTGATGTTTAAACTATGCACGAACTGTCTCCTTTGATAACCTGGATCCAACCTTAAATTTGCGTGACATTCCCATCCTCCTTCAGGTGAACACACACAGTGGTTCCTGTGCCAACTTGGCTTCTTATTCCTATTCTGCCTCCGTGCAATTTCACTATCTCATCGCAGATGCTCAGACCCAGTCCGACACCGCCAATCTCCTTTGAACGCGACTTATCAACCCGATAAAACCGGTCAAAAACCTGATCCAGGTCCTTCTCAGCTATGCCGACCCCAGTATCTCTTATTTCTGTCACAATAGAAGACTTTTCTTTTTTGATGGAAATGTCAATTTCCCCCCCTGGAATATTATATCTTATGGCATTGTCAACAATATTTACAAAGAGTTCCAAAAGTGCCGCCCGGACTCCATAAATTACAGGGTGTTCACCGACTGTCATGTTTATGCTGACGCCCTTCTGGTCGGCGAGAGGCGTTAACAGCTTCACCGCCTTGCGGATTATTGCGCTCAAATCTGTGTTTTCACGTGTGAGCTCAAGTCTATCAGTGCTCAAGCGGGCCACGGTAAGAAGCTTAGTGACTATCTCCGACATCAGCCTCCCGGCTCCCTCGATGGACGTCAGGGCATTTCTATATTCCTCGGATGTCCGTTCTTTTCTAAGCGTAATCTCGCTTTGACTCAGGATGACCGACAAAGGGGTCCTGATCTCATGAGACGCATCGGCCGTGAATTGTTTCTGCCGCTCAAACGACTTCTCCAGCCGGTCAAAGGTCCGATTAAACGAAACCGCGAGTCCCCTCAGCTCCTTCGCGATTTCGCCAGCAGTTATTCTTTCTGAGAGGTTTGATTCGGAAATCTTGCCAACGGTCTCTGATATATCTTTTACCGGCGCAAGCGCTTTTCTTGCGATCAAAAAACCACCCAATGCAGAGATAATCATGACGAGAAAGATAGACAGAGAAAGGACCAGTCCATAGTTTTGCAAGAGGGTTGTCTGCTCCCGTATATCCTCAGCGCACTGGACAACAAGGCCATCTCCTTTCTTTTGTATCCCAGGGGCTTTTGCTTTATCTTCCTGTTCGCCGTCCTCAAGGACATGAAAATTCACGAGCCTAGTAGGCGCACCATTCAAGAGAATGGTCTTAAAATCCGCCCGCTTTTCTCCTGATCCAAACGGGAGTTCAAGGTTCCCTAAAGATGTTGATTTTTCTATAACGGTTCCGTCAAAACGCCGTATTTGGAAAAAGCTCTTGGCATTTGGCGAATTATACTCGGACATAATTTCGTCAGAAGAGTTGAATTCTGTTTCATCGTTGTCCTCAATGACCAGCGTTGCCAGTGCCTTTGCCTTGGAAAGTAAGCTTGAATCAATGGAATCGTAGACGATTCCGCTGAGACTGAAATAAAGGAAGACCCCCAGTGGGAATAGTGTTGCAATAAGGAAAACCAAGTAGAATGTAACAATCCTTGCTTTTATGGAAGAAAGCATCTCCTTATCCCTTCAGGATATAGCCAGCTCCCCGCACCGTATGGATGAGCTTTGCCTCATATCCCTTGTCCATCTTGTTTCTAATGCGATTAATGAAAACATCAATGACATTGCTGTCAAGGTCAAAGGCGTAGTCGTAAATATGTTCTGATATGGAAGTCCTGCTCACGACCCTATTCCTGTTCACGGCCATATACTCAAGGAGGGAATATTCTCTTGATGACAGCATAATCTCTTTTCCTGCCCGTTTTACCTGGTGGGTGACCATGTCAATGGCAAGGTCACCTATCTCGATCACAGCGGTCTTGACTTCAGAATCCCGCCTTAACAATGCACGTATGCGTGCTAAGAGTTCTTCAAACTGGAATGGCTTTGTCAGATAATCATCAGCGCCGCTGTCGAGTCCGGATATCTTGTCCATCAGTGTATCCCTGGCTGTGAGCATAAGAACCGGTGTCTTAATCCCTGCCTTGCGAATCCTTCTAAGGATGGTCATCCCATCAACAATGGGCAACATAATATCTAAAATGATGAGATCTGAGGGCTCATTCTCTGCCATGAATAGCCCGTCCTCACCCTCGTATGCGACATCCACTGCATAGCCCTCTTCCTCCAGTCCCTTCTTGATAACGTCGGCCAGGGACTTTTCATCCTCGACGATTAATACCCGCATAGCTTATAGATTATCCTTTTTTTCTCTTAAAAGCGATAAACATAAATACGCCTCCAATAAGGGCAGGTTCGCCGATGGCCACCGGCAATACATTGTTAGGGTTGAGCCTGATAACCCTCTTTATTTCGAGATAAGACATAGCGCTGCTTATAGGAGTGATGTCTTCCTTATTAACAACTGTAATATAAGCAACATAACCTCCCGAATTGATTAAACGCATGGGCCATTTGCCTTCATACGTCCCGTGCGGCGGAATAGTATCTATCTTAATTGCCTTATTGGCGCTCCAATCTTCAAGATCCATGGGCGCCTCCTTGCCCAGTGTAACATTTGCCAGGGAGATATAAGAGATAATATTGTCAACAGCCATGTCCGCATTATTGGTTATCGTTCCCACATATGTTATCTTATCTCCCATGTTGGCCTGAATAGATTGAGGATTAATGGACACGGTGATGTGACCTGCCGCCGAAGCAGAAGTGTAATTCACAGCTATTCCCAGAAAAAATGTTGACAAAACTAATATTAGCTTTTTCATTTTGATTACCTCATATTTCCAATCTGGATGCACCCCTTCTTAAGAACCACAGGGATAAAAATGTGTAGCCGCAGATAATTGCGATCCGTTCAATCTGGAAGCTGAAACCCTGGCTGTCAATAACCACGCTGTCGAAGGTGTTGATGGCATCAGCAAAGGGATTTACCAGATCGAGGATTTTGCCAAACCATGTCATGCGCAGGGCTGCTGAAAGGAAGACAGGGGAGCCGGCTAAGAGGAAAATAAAGAAGGAGATAATCAGGGAATTTTTCATGGACTTTGTTCTCGCTGACAATCCCATGGAAAAGGCAGAGAAGGTGAGCGATAGCAGTGTTCCGAGGATGCCGAGATAGAGAATACCCCGCAGGAGATTTTGCCCCCCTTTGCCGACGATGAATAGATAGGGCAGAGAGATGGCGAAGATAATCCACCAGTTTACCATCGCCGCGCCCAGCTTTCCCGCTGCTATCTCTATCTTGGTGACAGGGCTCAGAAACAGCGCTTCAAGGGTCCCTCTTTCTATTTCACCGGCGAAGACATCCGCCCCTAATACAAGTCCCATCAATACCCCAAGGACGGTTATGAAATTCATAATCATGTAAAGCATCTGACTCTGGTCAAGTAAGCTCAATTCATTATTGGTCAGAAAGAAATAGCTCAGGATACTCAAGATAACGGATGTAAAGACATACCATAAAAAACCCTTTGGGGTTAAGATACTCTCCCTTATCTCCTTTTGGATTATATACTGTGCTTTCATAGTGCTTTCTCCTTTGTGGACATAAAGAAGATATCCTCTATTGTTCCCTTTCGCTCCATCTTTGCTAGATCACCTGACCTCACTATCTTCCCAAAATTGATGATGGTTATCCTGTTACAAAGCCTTTCCACATCATCCAGCAGGTGTGTCGAAAGAAATATGGTTGAGCCTTGTTCTTGGTTGAGATCCATCAACAGGTCATGGACATCCTTTCTGCCCTTTGGGTCAAGACCGTTTGTAGGCTCATCAAGAAACAAAAGCCGCGGTCGGTTGATAAGCGCCCTCGCAATGCCGAGCCTCTGCTTCATGCCGCGGGAAAAGCTGCGAATGAGAAGATTGTCCATCCCATTGAGCCCCACGCTTTCTATTAGCTTGTAGATTTCTTGTTTTGATCTTTTCGCGCTATACAGATAGGAGAAAAATTCAAGGTATTCGTACGTTGTCATCCATTCATAGTAACCGTTGGATTCCGGGAAGGCGTTTATTATCTTTCTTACTTCCCCGGGTTTTGTAAAGATGTCGTGTCCATCAATCAAGGCACTTCCCGAATCGGCCTTGGTAATGCCGGTCAGTATGCGAATGGTGGTTGTCTTCCCCGCACCATTTGGACCAAGGAAGCCGAAGATGTCGCCTTCTTCTACACCGAAATTCAAGCCGTCCAGTGCCGTGTGGCCATCATAGCTTTTGACCAGATTTTCCACCTGTACCATCATCATGACTTGCCTTCCTATTTATCATTTAATTCCAGGACAACTGTTCTTATTGCAAAGGGTATTGGAGGGGGATACTCCCCCTCCAAGTGCGCTCACATCAAATCCTGAAGGTCTATTCTTCACCTTCGAATTGATGTTCCACATCTGCTCTATCTTTGTCAGCGTGACCTCCGCCTGGCAGGTTCGCAGCTCCATGTCTTTCAACCTTGGAATATGATCCACTCTCTACTTCTTTTTGATCATCATTTACCTCCCGATCATCATCGGCCTTAGATTTGGATTGCGAAACATACTGATCATTGGCCTGAGATTCTTGTTGTGCAGCATGGACTGGTGAGATCATTGACCATAAGCTCATACTGATCATCCCAATAGTCAGAGGGATTGCAAATAGTTTCTTTTTCATTTTCATTACCTCCATTCAGGACAGGGGCGGAAGATCTTCCGCCCCTGTGTTGTGGTTTAGTCTTCATCTTCGTGGCCGTTATCGAAATCTTCTCTTTCCAGGCCTTCACTGTCTTTCCGGTCTCTGTCTGCCTTCAGTATTTTTCCATTGCCTGCATCAACCTTGACGTCCATTATCTGACCGTCAGGCGTTGCGATCTCTACTCCATAGACAAGGTAACCGTTTTCATTTTCCAGCTCTGCTGTTAATACCTTGCCAGGAAACTGTTTGGAGGCCGCATTGATGGCAGAGATGATTGATATCTTTGCCATATCTGCAAATTTTGCTTCGTTGCTTTGAATGCGGATACTGCCTGGTCGATTTGCCTCCTGCGCGCTTGCGGTTATGCCGCCAAGGGCAATAAGAGCTGTGCAAAGAATACTGGTGACAATCTTCATCCTTTTCATTTCTCTCACCTCCTTTCATATGGAAGATCTGCAAGCTGTATCTAATTTCAGCCTGCGATTGGATTATAACTATGAAAGATTACAGGAAGATGAACAGGCTATCGGAGGTGATGGCTCGTGTTTGATCCGGACATCCACGCCACCATTCTTAATGTCCGCTTTCAGAAAGTGAAAAAAGTAATGATCGGGCTCATCCCCCACCAAGGGGACCTTTGCTCCTCAGGTGATCGTATGGGGAGTCCCGTCCAATGGGCCTACAAAATAGCCGTGAATGTGTGAGGCAAAGATGTGAGAGGCGCAGCATCTCGATAAGAGTCGCACTAGGTTGTCAGCGGATTGTTTAGGCAACCAGTGATGATGCGTTTTGCCTCTACGATCATAAGGAGGCACGTGTAGAAATACCAAGCGGCTGTCGTAGTTCTTGGTATACCGCAGCTTTTTTTCAAGCCACTGCGTTTGCTTTACACCAAGCCCCTTCTCCGTCGCGTCATCCAGAACAATAAAGTCATTACTGGCGACTTGAAACGAGTAGTAAGAGGGGCCGAAGATCTCATAGTACAGTGCGCGCCCCTTGCCCTACAGTCTATGGTTTCCCGCCGCCGTTAAGAAAGGGATGGTCAGGCAGCCACACTTGATGAGATGTTTTCTCGCGGCGCCTGCAATAGTTTTGACTGCTCTTCTTGGTATCTCAAAACACCTCACAATGATTCGTCTGACAGCCGTTCACCTCTTTCTACCAAACATGCGATCCAGTATTCATTATCAAAACCTTTGAAACGAATACCGGACTCGCGCAATATATCATAGAGCGCAGGGGCTCCTTTTCTATACGAGATAAACACGTACGGCGGCCCGGAAGATACCAACCCCCTCACCTTGCTTATGGCATCTTGCAGGGTGCCGTCAGCCCACGCCTCCTTGCCGGTAAGCGATACCCTCTGCAGGCGCCCATTCAGGTAAAACTGGAGTCCATAGAGTTTCGATTCGTCAAAAACCACAAACGCTGCATTGTCCCCGCCGGCCCTGCGGCATAGGCCATAAAGGGCCTTCATGTTCTTGGCGCTGGGATAATAGGCCGCAAGCCCCTTGACGCCAACGAGGACAAACCCTGTACATACAGCCAGCACAGCCACCCTGCGCACGATGGTGAGCCCTCCGCCGCTTTTGTAAATGTGTCTTGCAATGGCGAGCGCAACCGGCGCGTAAAGCGGCAGGACATACAGCTCCAGCCGACTTTTCACGAGGAAAAAAAGAATCAGCGGAAGAATCAGCCAAAGCAATAGAAAGGAGCTATGGGTTCCCTTTCGCAAGCAGGACCAAAGGACCGATGGCCTTGCGAGACGCTTTTGCCAAAGCAACTTTAAGCCGAAATACAACCAGGGACCGGCACCCAGGGTCAGGGCCGGCAAGTAAATGACGAAAGGCTTGTACCACTGGTGGTTATGAACAGAGCTTGATGTCATCCTTGCAACGACCTCCTGGCCCAGGAAATAGGATAAGAGCCCCGGATGGCGAAGACAGACCGCTACATACCAGGAGAATCCTGTAAGGAGGAACAAAAAGATCCCCCACGGATTGGCAATCCTGAGTTTGTGTTCTTGCTGGAAATGCCATACCAGGATAGGTATCAGCGGAATAAGTACAGGCGGGCCTTTGGTGAGAAAACCCAATCCAAAAAGCAGCCACATGGCGACGATCCACGTTGTTCCTTTGACGGAAGGAAGCCCACGGTATGCCTTGATATAACACGCAACCGCGCTAACCTCCCAGAGGGTCAAGAGCATGTCAGTGGTCACGGCGTAAGCACCGAGCACGGGAAAGAGTGACGAGGCGTAGATCAGGCCTGCCAGGAGTCCTGTGGTCTTTCCCCAGAGCGTAACCCCGAGGTAAGCCACGACAAGGACCGCAAGGAAGAAGGCGCCGGCATTGTAAAGACGCACCCCCCACTCGTTGGAACCCAACAGCTCGATGCCACCCGCAATCGCCCAGTAGGCCAGAGGGGGTTTTGTCCAGTGGGGGCGGTAGCCCAGTGTGGGTTCAAGCCAGTTACCTCTTTCCACCATCTCGCGGGCAGACTCCGCGTATCGGCCCTCCGAAGTTTCATAGAGTCCGCGAGAGCCCTGGAAGGAAAAGGAGACCAGCAGGGCCAAAAAGACCATGATCAGCCAGAACTTGTCGGGTATGTTTTCATCCCCCTGCAAGGCGGGTTCTCCTCTCGCGCCGGATCAGATACAGATTCCGGCTGTAAATGAATATCCCGACAGACTGGCCGAGGATAAAGACCGGATCCAGCCGGTATATGGCATACATCAGAAGGAATGCAGAGCCTCCAATACTCAAATACCAGAAGGCAATGGGCACGACACTCTTGCCGGCCTTTTCGCTGGCTATCCACTGGACAAGGAACCTTCCAGAAAAGAGTATTTGTGCAAAAAAACCCAGACCTAACCAGAAAGTGCTCATGGTATTTTCTTTCCCCCTTCACTTAGCGACGATCTTCTTACCTCCGGATACACCATTCGAGTCTGCATCCATCGCACGGCCAGAGTGTCGATTAAGCCTGCCCATAAACGGTTGTGGATGCCATACTTCGTTTGTCCGTATCTTCGAGGTCGATGATTCACCGGCATTTCAACGATGCCGGGACATCCACCCATTCGTACCAATGTGGGCAAAAAGCGGTGCATTCCCTTGAATACCGGGATGTTTTTCACACATCGGTGGCGGAAAACCCGCAGGGAGCAGCCCACATCACGCACCTGTTCTTTGGTCACCCAGTTTCTAAAGCCGTTTGCAATACGCGAAGATATCTTTCTGACAAAAGTATCCCTTCGTCGCTGACGCACGCCGTTTATCATGTCAGCGCCGTCTTCAAGCAAGCGTTCTACCAGGGCCGGGATATCGCTCGGATCATTTTGTCCGTCGCCGTCCAAGGTGACCAGAATCTCCCCCCTGGCATGTCTGAAACCGATGTGCAGGGCCGCCGATTGGCCGTAGTTGCGTGCCAGAACAACAAATTGATGGTGGGGGTCTTTTTTGTTTATCTGTTCCAGTTCGGACAATGTATTGTCCGTCGACCCATCGTCCACCCAGAGGCACTCCCAGGTCCATGATGTGGCGTGCATGACGGTTCCGACCTCTTTCGCCAGCCGGGCGATATTTTGCCCCTCATTCTTGACAGGAATCATGACGCTGAGATCCAGATCCCATGGAAGGCTTTCATGTGTCATGACGTTCATCTGATCACACTCCTACGTGGCGTCCGTTCTAGTCCAATCTATTGACCCAACCGAAACGCTTGGCCGGCAAAGCCTGTTAGATTCGCACCACACCAGCGGAGCCGGTAGTTTAACGTGATTAGTTATATTACAGGAAAGCAGCTGTAATTCAACAATATAGCTCTTCTTGTGGTGAGGAAGTGGGAATTGATTCAATTCGGCAGGCCTGCTGCCCGTTTGGACATGCCGCCGTAAGGGCTTGCGGAAGAAAAAGTTCGCAGGGTTGGCGCTTAGATTTGGCCGACCCGATTGAGTAAAACACGAGGAATAGCGAGCTATTTCGAGGAGTTTGCGAATGAGGCATCGGTCAAAGATGGGCTGAAGCTGAGATGCCAAAATGTGAAGTTATTTTTGCGTGAGCCCTAAGGGAGGAGCCCAGTCCGAAAAGGCAGGAAGGTTTCGCGCGACCCCTTGTTGACGATTCAGGCCATACTTTTTCGTTTCTTTAGATGTCAGCGGACGGCTTTTGGCTCCCAGACGTTGTTCAACAGAGCCACCCAACCACTTCGCCGCCTCTTTCAGATCCCCGATCCTAACCGCAAGTTCTATCTGCTTTCCATGGCGAAGGACAGTCACCTTTACTTGGCGGTCAATAGGGGTAATGGCCACCTCGTTGCGAAGGGTGCTGCTGTTGTTGAGCTTTTAAGCCGGGGTTACTAATACGGCACACGGTGCGTGGCCGATCACTCTCTCAGCCACACTTCCCATCATGAGTTTCTTGAGCCCGGTCCTTCCATGTGTTCCTATCACGACCAGGTCAATATCTTTTTCCTTCGCCTCTTGAACAATAAACTCATGAGGCTGTGCACCTATATGCACTATCGTTTCGCATGGTATATTTTCTTTCGCGACCGTGTCCCGGGCCCTTTCAAGGACCTCCCGCGTTTCGTTTGACATCTTTTCCTCAAGCCCTGGGGCCTCTGCCAGCGTTTCCGGATAGACACCGACAACACTGATCGCAAAAATAGTACTGTTGCATATTTTCGCCATACTTATCGCCTGGTCAAGGGCCTTCTCGCTATACTTGGATCCATCCACTCCGACAAGGATTCTCTTTCCCTTAGTCAGAGGACATGCTACTGTTTCCTGTGTCATTTTAATACCCTCCTTTCAAGATTGATAATGACAAACAACGGTTCTTGCTCTTCCAAATCTTGCACAATGGTTGCGATTTGTAAAGGCTTGCCGGAATTCCGGACACAACAAAAAACGGTGCCAGATAATCCAAGGGGTCCGAGCTAATGCCGCATCAAGCATAACCGCAGGCTCGTAGGCCCCGGTAATATGGTTGTGTGTGATAAAGAGCAGAACATGCTCTATGCAGAATAAGCCAAGTAAACAACCAATAGTAACCCAATAGAACCAAGCAAAATGGCAATCAGGATGTCCGCAATCACCGATGGCTGATAGGTATCTTCCATGATCTCTTTTTCTGTTTTTAGAAACCGGTATGTGGCCAGAAGACCGGCAGCCGCTCCCATAAAAACCAAGAAAATCCCTAATAGCAAAAGGAACCCGAATTCACCGGTCACATTTTGTGCGTCGGTTATTCTATTACACCCTGGGGGGACAAAAAATTTTTCAATTACAAAACCGAAGGCCATGATTCCGATACATGTCCTGATCCAGGCAAGGAACGTCCGTTCGTTCGCCATGTGGACCCTGCGGTTCCTTACCCTCGCCCTGGTGTGTTTCTCCGAAAGCTTTCTCGTGAAAAGGTACATTTCATTCTACCTCCTGATGTCTCACCATCGCAAACCCTGGATCAGGCTCCCTGCCGAAAGAACAGCCGTCTTTCGCTGAAGCAAAGTTCTGCTATGATGACACACACGTAAAGGGCCCCTATCCATTCAAGGGCCTTCCAGTTGGTCTTGTAAAGATGGAAAGCCAAGGGGTTTGGGCAGCAACCCGTTTTGAGATGACAATCTGTCCAAATAGTGGAATATTTCATACTCTGTTTCATTTCGCAATGACACCTCTTACGCCTCCCGATATCAGTGAAGCGATGTTAGTCAGAATGCGCGGTAACACGAGACCGCCGGGCGCGGCCAGATACTTCGCCGCCCACTTGGGATCAAACTTCTCCTTATATTGCCGGAGGCCTTGGAGGTTGTAAAAATGTTCTCCATAACTGAAGATAAATGCCCCGAGGCGATTCCAGAGCGGGGCAAGGGCATGGTCTTCAATCCCGGAAAAGGGCGCCATCCCGAGATTGAACCACCGGTAGCCGTCTCGCTTGCCCCAAAGCATAAGCTGCATGAAAAGATAATCCATCACGCCACGAGGCGCCTCTGGGAAGTAGCGCATGAGATCGATAGACAGTTCTTCCTTTTCTGCACCGCACCAGATGTTGGCAAAGGCGATGACCTTATGATCCTTTCGGACGACACCCGCCGGGAACTGTTTCAAATACTCCGCGTCAAAGAATCCCAGAGAGAACCTCTTTTCTCTCGTGGTTTTATGCTCCAGCCAGGAATCTGAAATACTTCTAAATTCCGGCAAGAAGAGAGGGACCTCTTCCGGAGGGATCATCTCAAAGACACATCCCTCCTTTTCCAGTTTATGGGCGGTATACCGCAGTCCCTGGCGAGCGCCTCCCTTTAAGGAAAATTCTTCCAGCGCAACACGACCCTCCTCTCCCAGTTTGACCAATGTGAGCCCCAGATCCAGGTACAGATGAAGTTTTTCTGTTCCCACCTCGTAGAATACGGGCCACCCGTCGTAGCGGTCGCATATCTCGCGATAACGCCAGGCAAGTTCAGACCATTCTTCCTCCGGGCCGATGGGGTCCCCCATTCCTATCCAACTCCGGCCCCCAATGCCATACATGATGAAGGCGCTATCATTTTGGCTAAAAAGGAAAGCCTTGTCGCCGAGGAGAGCCAGGTTCGCGTAGGCTTTACGAGACGTTTTGACGATCTTAACGGCCTTATCCAAATCCTCATCCCGTGTTCGAGCTGCCTTTGGCGCGGCAGGGCTCAGAAGTTTTGCCAGTCCGAAAAACAGGATGACCCCTGCCGCGCCGACGATGCTACGCAAAAACCGCGGGGCATCTCCGGAAAAGGTGAAACGCCACCACAGATCGCGGGAGTATTCGACGTGTTTGTAAGAAAACATTCCCAACCAGGCCGAGCACGTGAGCACCATAGTGACAAGGATGAGCCAGCCAGGATCGAAACGTTGGCTAAAAAGCGAGGCCTTCCTGTAGAAATGACGTCGACAGGGAAGCAATGCGCCGAGCATAATCAATAGGGCAAAGGCCTCCTCATAATCCAATCCCTTGAGCAAGGAAAACAGTGCCCCACAGGCAAGAAGGGCTACAGTAAAGACATAGGCCGCGTCGAGCCTGCGTTTCAGGCCCCAGGCCAAAAGCAGCAGGCCCGTCCCCGCCAAGCTTCCGAGAAAATGCGAGATTTCGAGAACCGGCAGCGGGATGAAATCTTCCAGCCACATTAGACGGCTGCTCACCGCAGGCGTCGCCCCAGAGAACAGGAGAAGTGCGCCGCCTACAAGGGTTGTGAAGCTCAGAACGGGCGGCAGCATACCTGAGACCCATTGACCAAAGATTCGGGTGAAACGCTGGACTTTCTCTTTGTTTCGTAAAATCTCCTGGGATCCAAGTAGGGCCACGGCCACGCCAAGGGGGAGAAGGTAGTATATGGCGCGGTAAGCCAAAAGGGCTCCAAGGATCTCCGAAGCGGGCAGGATGGGAGACAAGAACAAAAGAACCACCGCCTCAAAGATGCCCAAGCCCCCGGGGACCTGGCTGAGTAGCCCGGCCAATTGGGCCAGCATATAAATACAAAGAAACTCCGGGTAGGACATGTTTGGTATAGTGGGCAACAAAGCATAGAGCACGCTGCCGGCCAAGATCCAATCCAGACAACCGAGTGCGGTCTGCAGAAGGAAGAGGCCGGCGGAGGGCAGAGGAAACTCCCATTCGCGAATTGTCAACGGTCTCTTTTTCAAGACACTCCACAAAAGATATGCCGCCACCAGCGCGAGGAGAAACATCCCGAGCGGACGGGCAGAGGCAAAGGGGAGGTGAAGCGATCCGGGAATAGCCATCGGCTCAAGGATAAATGTCAGGCCCCCGATGGTAAAAAACCCAAACCAGAGGGTCAGACCGCAGAAGGCAACTACTTTGGTGATCTCAAAGGCCGAAAGCCCCCAGGCCGAGTACAGACGGTAGCGGACAGACGCGCCGGCAATCATCGAGAGACCGATATTATTGCTGAAGGTATAACCGATAAAGGAGGCCAGAGCAGTTTTTCTGTACGAGAGGCGATGATGGATGTAACGCAAGGCCAGGGCATCGTATCCGGTCATTACGAGATAGCTTAGGAAAGTGAAAGCGAGCCCATGGAAAAGACGACGGGCAGGGAGTTCCCCCACGCATCGAAGGATGTCGTTGAGATTGTATGTCTTGAGTTCGTGATGCAGGACCCAGAGGGCCAACAAGAAAAGGAACAGGCCAAAGAGAGAGCCCAAGCTATGGAGGAGTTTGGTTTTCATCAGGAGCCAACCACCCGTCTCGCGTCGGATATTTCAAAAGTTGATCCATTCGCAAAATACTTCTTGTGAAGCCATCGAAATTCGACCTGGATTCCCAGTTCAACGACATGGTTCGGAGGAATACGAAAGAATCTTGTGGCATCTTGCGAATTTCGCGATAGGAAGGCAAAAAGCCTCTTACGCCATGTGGACCACATTGGGCCCTTTGCTACCAACAGGTTCTCTCGTCCAAGGAAAAAGGTTGTATCCTGAGGATCTAATTTGAGCCCCTCCAAAGCGATTTTCATGATGTTGGAGCTGAAAAAACTAATATCAATGAGAAGGAAGCTGGCAATTACGATTAAAGCAGTCGCAAGACTCCATCCCCAGCGTCCATAAGCCACAACACAGAAAAGGATAGTTGTGAGTACCATAGTCGTAGATACCTCGACGCCATAAGCTGCTGCCAGGTTTCTGGAATGCCGAAAGCCCAAGGACTAAACAGACCGTACCAAACAGTAGTGTCCAGTTCACACTTGGCACGTATTCTTGGCCAATTTCCTCTGCAGAGGTATGCAAGATGGCAAGGCGTGGACAGTAACCAAGCCCTACGGCTTGCCGTGTTAGAGAAAAGGAGCCAGAAATGACCGCCTGGGACGCGATGACCGTGGCCGCAGTAGCGAGAACCACCAGGGGGTACACCGCCCAGGAAGGCGCCAGGCGGTAGAACAAATTGTCCACCGCGCCCGGATTGCGAAGCAGGAATGTGGTGTCATTGGGGCTTCCCGGAGATTAGCTTTCCTTGCACTTCTTGGTATTGCCTGAGGATCAGTTTAAGGGGGAAGTCAGGACTTGAAAGATAAACAAGGTTTGCGTCCAAAAACCGCTCCTTGAGCCCTCTGAAGACCTCATCCTTTTCGGTTTCAGCAATAAAGTTTCTGGTCTTCTCATGGTGGTAGACGGCTTTTTCTCCCACCGCTCCCCGGATGTCTTCAAAGGGGATATCCGGCTCATGCCGGCCTTCAAAGTATTCCCGCTTCAGCCCGACCTGCAGGCGAGCCTCAAAAGAGACCTGCCACCTATCTCCTGCCACACGTCGGGAGCGATCGTAAAGTTCGAGAGTCAGCCCGTTATCAAGCTCTCTTCTTTCAATCGGTTTTTCTTCCATCGGACCTTCTTGAACTCCGCTGTCTCATAACGTTTTCTGTTTGTTGTCACTCAAAGAGACTCAACTGCGCGCTCTTGTTCTTGGATTTGGACCGTCCTGAAAAGGGCTTTTTGCATTGTTTCAGATCTTCTTGAATGGCTTCAAGATAGGGAGACACCTGCCGTACGGTCTTTTGTCCGAACCATAGCCGTTTATCCGCATGGGTCAGAAAGACCTCTTCTTGGGCACGGGTCAGTGCCACATAAAACAGCCTTCTTTCTTCCCGGAGGTCGTTATCCTTCGACGTTATGTTTCGATAAGGGATCAGGCCGTCTTCACAACCCGCAATGAAAAGGACCGGAAACTCCAGGCCCTTGGATGCGTGCATGGTCATCAGGGCAACCCTTTCCGCCCTTGGATCATACATGTCTTGCTCGTTTTCAAGAAAAAGGTGGGCCAGAAATGCCGTGCTCCGATTGCCAAAAGAGCGGGAAAGGCCCAGAACAACCCGCAGGTTTTCCTCAAAGGTCGTATCGTCAGACATTTTGTCCGCGATCTTGGAGTGATCCACGATGAATCGAATCTGTTCATACACATCCTTTCCCCGGATGCGCTCTTTCAAACTGCTCAGATCCTCTGAAAAGGTTGCGACTTTTTTCCCGGCTCCGGGTGTCAACCCAGAGATGTCGCGGGCATGATCGAGTGCGCTGATCAAAGGGGTTCCCGTCTTTTCAGACCACTGCTGCAAGACCTCAACAGTCTTTTGAGTGATGCCCCGTGGAGGAAAATTGAGGATTCGCTTCAGGTCGAAATCCGAGGCGAGTGACAAGGCCGCTTTCAGGTAAGAAACGAGCTCCCTGATTCCTTTTCGGGTTTCAAGTCTCTGATCCCAAACCCCCTGAAAAGGAATCCCGGAGCGTGTGAAGGCCTCCCGCAGGGCTCTTGCCTGCTCCTTGACGCGGTAAAGCACGGCAAAATCAGAAAAGCTTCGTTCCGTCTTACCACGGGCACCGTGAATACGACGGCTATCCATGGAAAAATGGCTGATGCCGCCGACCTCTTCCTCGATCGTTTTGACAATATACTCGGCTTCCGCCTTTTCTGTCGGAAGCCGGCCAATGGTCAGGGTTTTTACCCCGCAAATGCCAGACCAAATCCTTTCCTCTTTGTCGCCACTGTCGGCTGCCATCACCTGCCCGGATGCCCGCAGGATCGTTTCGGTAGAGCGATAGTTGCGGTTCAGGCGAATCGTTTTTGCCCTTGGATAGTCCCGGCAAAATCCCTGAAAATATCGAACGTCCGCCCCTCTGAACCCATAAATGGCTTGATCCGGGTCGCCGATCACGCAGATGTCATGGGCTGGGGGCGCCAACTGTCGAATGAGCCGGTATTGGGCGTAGTTGATGTCCTGAAACTCATCGACCGATATGAAGGCAAACGTTTGCCGGTATCTTTCCCTGATGTCGTCGCGAGCCTCAAAAAGCCTCACAGCCTTGAAGATGAGGTCGTCGAAATCAAGGATCTGGTATTTTGAAAGGAGTTGCTGGTAGCTCCTGTATATGGCTTGAAACCGGCTGGACGGACACTGACGGACAACGGGCGCGAGGTTATCTTCGGGGGAAAGCATCAGTTCTTTGGCCAAAGAAATAAGATTCAAAACCGTGTCCGGACCCACCTTCAACGCCGAAAGCTTGCCCCCGGCCAGCTGGGTGGCCACCCTGACGAGATCCCTGCGATCAGCCTCATTCAATATGGAGACAGGCCCTTTGATTCCTATAACATCTGCCTCATTGGAGCAGATATCAAGGCACAGGGCATGAAAGGTCCTGATCGTGATTTTTTCCAGAGCCCTTGAATCGTCAACAAGGTGGCTCAAACGCTCGGCCATTTCGTGGGCCGCCTTGTTCGTAAAGGTAACGGCCAGCACCTGCTCGGGCCTGGCCGTCCCCTTGGACAGCAGATGGGCGATGCGATGGGTCAAGGTCCGGGTCTTCCCGGTTCCAGGCCCTGCCACAATCAAGAGGGGCCCGCCCGCGTGTTTGACGGCCTCCTGTTGGGCCTTGTTCAGGTGGTTCAAGAGACGCTCGTGGAAGGACGAATGCTCAGATGATGGCTGCCCCACAACCATTGAATGCCTATCGCCAATCGTTGATGGTGTCTTCCGCGAGACGGAGGATTTATCTCTTTTAAACAAGCCAGGTTGTGGAGAACGGCCCTTGGTTTTGGTCCTGCGCTTGGAAGGGGTGTCAAACAATGCCTTTTGCCCCAAAAGGTCTTCGCGGTCTTCGCCGGTGAATACGGACACGGTGCCAAACTCGCCGTCATATCCCGGGGCGATCCGGACCTGCTTGTTTCTCATGCGCCGGATGGCCTCGGCAAGCAGGGGTGGGCCGTGCCGCTCAAGGGCGTCCAGGGGGGTCTTTCTCAGGATATCAAATTCCGGCCCTACTTTTTCAAGAAGCGTTTGATAGGCCCTGCCCACCTTCTTGCTTTTCGGCCCTACCCGTAAAATTTCCGACAACAGGTCGGTCAAGGGAAGCAGGCTTGTGTACGGATGAGCCCTTTTCGGCCTTTGCCCGGCTTGGCGATCTGCCAGTTCTTCCACGCGGTGCATGACGCCAATCGTCACAGGTCTGCCGCAGACACAACACAGCCCCTTGTTTTTCAGGGTCTCCAGGGGCGAGAATCTCACGCCGCATTTACGGTGCCCGTCAAAATGATACTTTCCCTCCTCGGCAAAGTATTCAAGTGTACCGAGAAAGCGCTCGGCGTCCCCTGTTTTGAGGGCATCTGTGATAGCCGCATAGGAGAGGTCCGTGTCAAAAAGGTTTGCCTCTCTTCCCAAATTGGATGGCGAATGGGCATCAGAATTAGAGACCAGGGTGAACCCGTCCAATGATGAGACGCGCCAGTGCATGGCCGGGTCGGCAGAAAGGCCGGTCTCCACCGCAAAGATGTGGGGGGTCAGGTCCTCAAAGCATTCTTCCACGGAGTCAAAACCTGATTTCGAACCGAGCACGGAAAACCAGGGCGTCCAGATATGTGCCGGGATTAGAACAGCACGTTCCGAGGTTTCAAGAACGATTTCAAGGAGCGTTTTTGCATCCAGTCCCAGGATGGGTCTTCCGTCAGAGGCGATATTGCCGATCCGGGCGAGTTTTTCGTTGATCCTGCCGGCGACCTCCAGCGTGGGGACCAGGACCAGGTTGTGGACCTTCCGGGTTTTCCCATCCTTTTTGTAGATGCTGCTGATCTCAGTGCTCAGGATGAATCGGACCGGCGCTTGACAGCTGGGTGGGACCACCTGAGCGGTTTCCGCTGAATACTCCGGCCTCAAAGCAAAAAGGCCCTCTTCTTTCGGCTCGAGCTTTTCCGACAGCTCTGAAAACCATTGAGGGTGGGTAAAATCTCCAGTGCCGACAACGGTTATCCCCTTGAGCTGGGCCCACAGGTTGAGATATGCGAGATCTGAATTCTTGGCGGTTGCCCTTGAAAGGTAGGAATGGATATGAAGATCAGCAATGAATTCCATTTAACAAATGCGCGGCAGCTGCTCCCCGGCCAGCATGTCAAGGATGCGGGTGCCTCCGATGCCGGTCTTCATGAAGACTCGCCCGCGGTTTTCGGCGACCACCCTGCCGATGATCGCGCCTTCCTTGCCGTAAGGATGTGCCTTGATGCAATCAAGGACCTTGTCCGCGTCATCAGGTGCGACAAAGGCTATTAGTTTTCCTTCATTAGCCAAATACAGGGGATCAAGCCCGAGGAGTTCACAGGCCCCGGTCACCCCTTCGCGCAACGGTATCTGCTCTTCTTTCAGTTCAATGCCCACGTCCGACTGAAGGGCGATCTCATTGAGGGTGGTGGCCAGTCCGCCGCGGGTGGGATCCCGCATGGCATGGATCTGGTCACTGACCGCCATCATATCTGCCACCAGCCCGTTCAGGGGCGCAGAATCGCTTTGAACAGGCGCCTCAAAGGAAAGCCCCTCCCTCATAGAAAGGACGGCGGTGCCGTGATCTCCGACCGTGCCACTCACCAGGACCACGTCTCCTACCTGGGCATTTTTCCCGGCGATGTCCGTATCGTTCTTGATGACACCGACGCCGGAGGTGTTGATAAAGATCTTGTCCACGCTGCCACGATTGACCACTTTCGTGTCGCCGGCAATGATCTGCACCCCCGCAGCGTCGGCTGCTTCCTTCATCGATTGCAGAATCCGTTCGAGGTCGGGCATGGGGAAGCCCTCCTCGATAATAAAACCCACACTCAAGTAGAGGGGCTCAGCTCCCCGCATGGCCACGTCGTTCACGGTGCCGTGGACCGCGAGGCATCCGATGTCGCCACCCGGGAAAAAGATAGGATCCACGGTATAGGAGTCCGTGGAAAAGGCGAGCTTGTACTCCCCTATCTGGAATACCGTGCTGTCTTCCAGGCTATCGCCGAGGTCATTCTTGAACTGAGGCAGAAACACACGGGTCACCAATTCGTGAGAGGCCCGGCCCCCACTGCCATGATCCAATAAAATCGTATCTTCTTTCTTCATCACGCTTTTCACACTCCTATGTTAGTATGCTGTTAGAACTTCACCTTGGGGACCTCTTGCTTTTCCTTGGGGACCTCAAAGAAAGTCGCTTTTTCGAATCCGAACATCCCTGCAATCAAGCTGGTTGGAAAGCTACGGATCTTGACATTATAAGCCCTGACCGCCTCGTTAAAACGGCGACGCTCCACGGCAATCCTGTTCTCAGTACCTGCCAGTTCATCCTGAAGGCGGATAAAATTCGTGTTGGCCTTTAACTCGGGATACCGCTCCACGACCACCAACAGTCGGGCCAGGGCCGAGGAGAGCTGATTGTTGGCTTGAATCTTTTCACTGATGTTGCCGGCGCCGGCCACCTTGGATCGGGCCTCCGTTACCCGGATAAACACCTCCTTTTCGTGTTTGGCGTAGCCCTTCACGGTCTCAACATAATTCGGTATCAAATCATAGCGCCGCTGGAGCTGATTTTCCACCTGGGCCCACGCCGCCTTGACGCCCTCGTCCATCCGAACGAGGCTGTTGTAAGTCCCCTTCAAGTATAAGAGGGGAATGAGCAAAACAAGTACTACAACCCCGATGGCGATAAGCGTGTTTCTCTGTCCTTGTGTCATGAAGTCGCCTCCCTCACGAATGTTAGACCACTCTGTGTACGGCGCATTCCAGAACCGCTCTCGTTTATCTAACCTTCAACGTCCACGTCCAACCGGTCCACGCGTTTCCACAAGCTTCGTATTTCTCTCAGGTAAGACTGAAATAGTCCAGTCATTTCAGCCGCACCCGGCTTCATCTTTTTTTCGCTGATGTCAAGGAGCCTTTCAAAAAGGACGTGATCCAGCTCAAAGGTCTCACAAACTTGTCTCACGACTTGCCGGCTGTCACGTGGCAGCTCTTTTCCTTCAAGGTAAAGGAGCCCGCAAAAGATGGCGATAAACGCACGAACAGATTGCGCGACAAGCTGTTGGAGGTGCCTTCCCCTGCCTTGGGTCTCCAGAAAGGCCTCTCGCAAGAGCAAGAGCTTGCCCTTGATTTCCCTTTCGCACTGCAACCTCAAGAAACGGCGGTCAAAGGTGAGATCTTTTAGGAGGTCCTTGCCGTACGCCACTTCATAGGCCTTCTGGAAATTGAGATACTCCACAGGAAATGCATCGAGTGACGTCCGAATATAGTCCTCCGTCAGAAACAAGGGGGTGGCCACATTGCGTTTTTGCCACCTGGCGATGACCTTAAATGTCCGCTCCAGGGCATCGATCCCGCGCTCGGAAAGGACAATCATAAAATTGATGTCTGACTTGCCCGGGATATATTCACCAGTGGCCGCACTGCCGTAGAGGATGATGGAAACCAGGTCGTCACCAAAGAGCTGCTTGTAGTCATCGACAATGCCCGGAACTATTTCTCCCGGTTGTTTCGGACCCTTGGACATGAGGTTTTCTCCGCTATTTGTGAGTGATTACTCGGCCTTAGGGCTCGCGCAAAAATAACTTCACATTTTGGCCTCTCAGCTTCAGCCTATCTTTGGCCGATGCCTCATTCGCAAACTCGTCGAAATAGCTCGCTATTCCTCCGGTTTTGCTCAATCAGATCGGCCAAATCCAAACCAAATCTGAGCGCCAATTCTGCGAACTTGTTTTTGCGCGAGCCCTAAAAGCCGCCGCCAGCCCCCCCGCCGCCACTCAATCCGCCCCCAAAACCCCCAAAACCGCCCCCAAAACCGCCGAAGCTGCCCCCAAAACCGCCCCCGCCCCGGCCATAGCCTCCATAGTAACCGCCCCGGCCCATGAACATGAGGAGCAAAAGCGGCCATAGTCCCCCTCGTCTGCCCATGGACAACAAGAGCCCCAGAAAGATCAAGGTAACCAACAAGGATGAAAGGCCGGAGCGCCTCTTCGGGGGTCTTTTCATAGGGGCTTCGCCCGTGAGGCGGACTCCTGCATCCTTGGCAATGATCTGTGCCACAGCCAGGGTGCCGTTTAAGAGCCCTTCCCCAAATCGATTTTCCTTGAGATAGGGGACCATATAGCGGTCGCGGATATCGCCGGCCAGGCCATCGGGGATGAGCCCCTCCATACCATAGCCGGTCTCGATGCGCATCTTGCGCTCTTTGACCGTGACAAAGAGGAGGACACCTCGATCCTCTCCCTTTTTTCCAACACCCCACGCGGCATACAAGCGATTGGCGTATTCGTTGTAATCCTCACCCCCGATGTCCGGCATGGTGACCACCACGACAGGCACCCCTGTCTTTGTCAAGAGCTCATGCGTGACCTGTACAAGCTTTTGTTTATATTCGGCCGGGATGACATTGGCGAAGTCGTTGACAAGCCCTGTTGGCTTGGGGAATTCCTCTGCCCAAGAGTGTGCCGCGCAGGCAACAAGTGGCAAGAGGAAAACAGTGACGAGTTTAACAATACGCTTCATTGTCAGAAAGTCCCATGGCCTGTCGAAAAGGCCCGGCAGATACAAAATCTTGCCAGGCAACCGTGGATGGTCTATATCACATTAAATTTCTGAAAGAAACCTCGCAGCAGTCGCGGCAGTTGCTCTATTTACTAGACGGCTGCATGAGGAGACCACAAGCCTGATGAACTCGTAAAGAGTCTTTTGCGAGTGACATTGAGCATTTTTGGGAAAGAGTCCTTGAGGTGTTCAGCGTCAAGAAATGCTAACTGTTTGAGGGCGTTGGCCCGAGTTTAGCGCAAAGCTTCACTGCGTGTTAGCATTTTAGTTGAATACCTCAAGGGCGCCAAAAATGTTCACGGAAGGAGCAAGATTGACTTGTTACGAAACCGTCAAGCCTATGATCTGGCACAGTTGAAGCATGCGACTCGGCATCATCGGCCTTCCGGCATCGGGTAAATCTACTATTTTCCAGACCTTGACCCAAAGCAAGCCGGACCAATGGGCCAAAAAAGGGCCTCTTATCGCCACGGTGTGGGTGCCCGATGGGCGGGTTGATGCCCTGAGCATGCTCTTTAAACCCAAGAAGACCGTTTACGCCCACCTGGAATATCTGCTGCCTCACGGCGAGACAGCTTACGACCACGGTGGAAAGGGAGCCGAGGCCCTCTGGAACGAGGTGCGTCCTTGCGATGCTTTAGTCCACGTGGTGCGCAATTTTCAGCAGCTCGGAGGCGAGGCGCCACAGCCGCGAGGGGATCTGCTGAAGCTTGCAACGGATATGATCTTTTCTGATCTGGTGGTTGTGGAAAAACGTATCGAACGCATCAATTTGGACAGAAAGCGTGGCCAGAAGGTCAGTGATGAGGAACTGGAACTCTTACAGGCGTGCCTCAAGGTCCTTGAAGACGAAGACCCCCTGCGGGAGCATCCTGAACTGGCTTTTGCTCCCCTCTTGAAGGGGTACGCCCTGCTTTCGGCCAAGCCTCTCTTGACCGTATTTAACAACGAGGAGCAAGATGAAAACCTTCCCGGGTGGCAAGGGGCTCCCACGCTTGCCAATGCCCTGGCGGTGCGAGGAAAGCTGGAAAGGGAGCTGGCCGAACTGTCTCCTGAAGACGCGGCTGAGTTCCTTGCTGCCTATCGAGTTGAGAGCCCGGCCAGAGAGCGGATGATTCAACATTCCTGTCGTCTTTTGGGCCTGATCTCTTTTTTCACGGTAGTCCACGAGGAAGTGCGCTGCTGGTTGATTCCCAGGGACACCACGGCCTTGGATGCGGCCGGCGTCATCCATTCGGACATGAAAAAGGGCTTTATCCGTGCCGAAGTCCTGGCCTATGATGATCTGGCTGTTGCAGGCAGTTACCAGCAGGCCAAGAAGGAGGCCAAGGTCGGCCTTGAAGGAAAGGACTACACCGTGCAAGACGGAGACGTGATCTACTTTCGATTCAATGTTTGATGGGACCAGCGGCTGCCTGGGCTATTGACAAAGAAGGCTGCTGCATTATTCTTAGGAGGCTTATCCCATGTCTTGACCCCTGGCGAATTCCACATGACGGCTAGATTCCAAGAGACAACGATGACAACGAAACGCGACTATTATGAGATCCTCGGTGTTGGTCGCAATGCCGATGAAAATGAGGTCAAGGCCAGCTATCGCAAACTGGCTCTAAAATACCACCCGGACCGAAACCCTGGTGACAAGAAGGCCGAAGAGATGTTCAAGGAGGCTGCCGAAGCCTATGAGGTCCTCCGAGATCCGGAAAAGAGAGGGATCTATGACCAGTACGGCCATGAAGGGCTTGATGGAACAGGGTTCTCCGGATTCAGGGGATTTGATGACATATTTTCGAGCTTCGGCGACATCTTTGAAGAGTTCTTCGGCTTCGGCGGAAGACGCCGTTCCAGGAGCGCTGCACGCCGTGGCGCGGACCTGCGGTACGATCTGACGATCAGCTTTATGGATGCTGTCTCTGGGGTTGAAACAGAGATTGAGGTCGCAAAACTCGAAAGCTGCCCGGCGTGTCAGGGCACGGGCTGTGAGTCGGGGACCACGCCAGAGAATTGCCGCCACTGCAGCGGAAGCGGACGGATCAGCCGAAGCCAGGGCTTTTTCAGCATCCAGACCACCTGTCCCTACTGTCAGGGTGAAGGAAGAATCATCCCTCACCCCTGTCCGGACTGCCGCGGGTCAGGGCGGGTTGAGCTGAAGAAAAAGGTCTCTGTCAAGATACCTGCCGGCGTCGACACAGGCTCAAGGCTGCGACTGACAAACGAAGGCGAAAGCGGCACCCGGGGTGGCCCTCCTGGCGACCTCTATATTTTTATCCACGTGGAGCCGCACGACTTCTTTGTGCGCAACAATCATGACGTGATCTGCCAGATTCCTATCTCTTTTGTGCAGGCTGCCCTGGGTGACGAGATTGATGTTCCTACCCTGAACGGAGAAAAGAAACTTCGCATTCCCAAGGGGACGCAGCCGGGAGAGGTTTTTCGTTTTCGAGGCGAAGGGATCCCGTCTCTTAGGGGTCATGGACGAGGTGATCAGATTATGGAAGTCGTGGTGAAGACCCCCACGCACCTGAGCAAGAAACAGGAAGCCCTCCTCAAAGAGTTTGCCAAATTGGAATCAGCCAAGCTGTCCAGCAGAATCAAGAAGATGTTCAGCAACTAGCCCCTTCCTTTCTTCCCTGTGACAATTTTTGTCATATGATTTGTCGATTTGTGGCCCCAGCCTCCCCATATTCTTGATGTGGGTCTGGGAGCACTGTCACCTAACTATCCGCAAGTTTTACTATATTGTCCGTTCAGCAAATTTGGCACAGCATTTGATACAGGCATGAATCAGCCATGTTGGCGGGAATGCAACAGTGAAGCAGATTGTTTTTTCCAGAGAGGAGAGAGAAATGGAAGAATCCAAGAAAAAATCCACGGTCTCCTGGCAGGAAGCACTATTATACCTTGCGATAGCGGTCCTGCTTGGGGGTGGCATGTTTGTGGCTTTCGGGTATGCGCTCTGATCGGGCACTGGCACGAAACAAAATCTATACCTCCATTGAGCAAAAACGCTCACTTGACAGAGGTGGGACCTTCTAAAAATCAAGGAAGGGGGTTTGTCGTCATGTCGTTACGAATGCTTGAAGAGGAAGAAGATGGCCGGATTCAGTATGAGTTACAACTGTCCGGTCAAGGGGGTAAGCGATGCAAGGTGTGGCCTCTGGAGCAGGACCTTAAGAGGAAACCAACAGATGGCACTGCAAGAGTAACGTCGAGCAAGGATTACATACTGACTCTTGAAGAGGTGAAGCGTTAGATTTGCCCGGCCCACCAACAGCCTATTCTGATCACATCAAAGTTGATGGACTCGCAAAAAGTCGATTTTACTCACTCAAAGTTTACCATGCAATCTCCCGGCACCTGCCTTCGGTGACACGGCTGTCAGACAACATCGTAAGTCCGCTCACCTGAATTGTCAGATCGAATCCGTGCTATCATATCTTGTGCAGATGTTGTTATGCGCCACCTTTGATTTGTGAGACTTCCTCAAGCGGGCACACTTAAGGGGCTGAGGTTTTATTCTGAAGCGGCTGGACCAACCCGTAACCGCCTGGACGGTGGATTATTGGTTTTTTGAGCGGTCCCAGGCGATGAAGCTGGGATATCCATGGCAGCCTGGGCCTGGAAAGGGCAGGGCGGCACGCGTGCCTGAACCACAAAAGCGAGCGCATTCCCCGTAGATTACTGCGGGGTTAGCGAGCGTATCCAAAAAAAGTGAAGCCTCTCCCGCCCTAAAGGGCGGGGCTTCCCGGTAAGGAAGAAAATCAGTTTTTTTATGGCTCTCCTCGACCCCGTCCTCAAGGACGGGACTTGCGGGGAGCAAGCCGGTCAGCGTTCCTTACGGTCGAAGATTCCCTGTAGCTTCCTACCGGGAGCTTCAATTGTCTTGACAAAAAGGACACCGGGGCATAAAAATTGGGTTTTTTATGTGGATTAAACGGGAGACTCACCTTTGAAGAAGGGCTTTATCAGGATCAATAGGGATCTGTGTAAGGGCTGCGGTCTTTGCATCGTGGCGTGCCCAAAGGGATCCATCAAGATCAGCAACGAGCTGAACATGAAGGGGTACCGCCCTGCCGAGTACACGGAGAGTGAAAAGAGCAAGAAACGCAAATGCACTGGATGTGCCCTGTGTGCCATCATGTGCCCTGATGTTGCCATTGAGGTGTTCCTTGGCTAAACAAAAAAAGAGATTAATGCGAGGGAGTCATGTGATTGGAGAGGCGGCTATCGTGGCCGGGTGCCGCTTCTATGCGGGGTATCCCATCACACCGCAAAACGAGCTCCCTGAATACGTATCGAAGCGTTTTGCTGAGATGGAGGACGCTACGTTTATCCAGGCCGAAAGCGAGTTGGCTGCCATCAATATGGTCATGGGGGCAAGCATGGCCGGTGTGCGGGCGATGACGTCCTCGTCCAGCCCTGGGATCAGCTTGAAACAGGAAGGGATCTCCTACATCGCCGGCATGGAATTGCCTGCGGTGGTGGTGAACATTATGCGCGGCGGGCCCGGGCTTGGAAATATTGCGCCGGGCCAGCAAGACTATTTTCAGGCCACCCGAGGTGGTGGACATGGGGGGTACCGAACCATTGTGCTGGCCCCGCACTCGGGGCAGGAGCTGGTTGCTCTGACCATGAAGGCCTTTGATTTGGCTGACCTTTACCGCATGCCGGTTGTCCTTCTGGGAGACGGCCTCATGGGGCAGATGATGGAGCCCGTGACCTTTCCGGATCCTATCGATCCGGCCACACTTCCTGCAAAGGATTGGCGCCTTGATGGTGCGAAAGGCAGGAGTGGCCGCCTGATCGCTTCGTTGAGACTGGACCCGCTTAAGATGGAGCAACACAACTGGAAGCTGGCGAGGAAATACGCCGCCATTTGTGAGCGTGAGACCGAGCACGAATCGTATCTGCTCGACGATGCGGTGCTCGCTGTGGTGGCCTTTGGCACGGCAGCCCGCATTGCAAAAGGGGCGGTCAATCGCCTTCGAGAAGCGGGTTTCAAGGCAGGCCTCTTTCGACCTATCAGCCTGTGGCCCTTTCCTGAAAAAGCGCTCAGGGCGTTGACCGGCAGGATCAAGCATATCCTGGTGTTTGAAATGAATACGGGTCAAATGGTGGAAGACGTCAGGATCAGTGTTGGAGAGCAGGCTACAGTGCACTTTTACGGCAGACCCGGGGGGATTATATCGACACCCCATGAGATCGCAGATGCCGTAACCCGACTGATATACCAATATAACCTTGACGGGCTGGCAACATAGAAGGACTACTGAGCATTACGTGCTGGGTATGAGGCCTAAAGACATTGGCGTAAGGCGCAAGGCATAAGGCCTCGAAATAGATGTCCTTGCGCCTTGAACCTTGCGCCTTTCTTAATGTACAGATGACGTGAGAGAATCCATATGGCCAAACAGGTATTCAAGAGGCCAGAAGCGCTGAAGGAAAGCGTTTTTCATTACTGCCCGGGGTGCGGCCATAGCATCATCCATCGGCTGGTGGCTGAGGTCATCGAGGAACTTGGAATTCGCGAACGGACCGTGGGGGTTCCACCGGCTGGATGCGCTGTGTTGGCCTACAACTACCTTGATGTGGACATGGGAGAGGCCCCCCACGGACGGGCGGTTGCGGTGGCCACGGGAATAAAGCGTGCCCGCCCCGACCTCATTGTGTTCACCTACCAAGGGGATGGAGATATTGCTGCCATTGGTACGGCCGAGACCATCCATGCAGCTAACCGAGGGGAGCGCTTGACCGTTATTTTTGTAAACAATGGGTGCTACGGCATGACCGGGGGGCAGATGGCTCCCACCACGATACTGGGGCAAACAACCACCACGACGCCAGGGGGGAGAATTGCACTTCGGGATGGATACCCCCTGGACCTGAGTCAGATGCTGTCTGTGGCGGCCGGGAGTGTCTACATAGAGAGGACCTCGGTGACTTCACCCAAGAATGTCATCAAGACCAAAAAGGCTATCAAGAAGGCCTTTCAGGTGCAGATGGACGGTCTTGGCTTTGCCCTTGTAGAGATTTTGTCTCCCTGTCCAACAAACTGGAAGCTTTCGCCAGTGGATGCGTGCAAGCGGGTTGATGAAGAGGTGGTGAGAAGCTACCCTCTTGGGGTGATCAAAGACCTGACTCAGACGGGTAATTGAATACAAGGTGCCAGTGTCGTGTCTCAGAAGTTCCTTCAAAAAGTAAAGTGTCGCCATCAAGCCATTTCGGCTACATAGGGACTAATGACAGTTACTCCTGAGACACGACACCAGAAAAGGCTGAGAAAAAACATGACGGAAGGTTCCCTCAGACCATGGGCATGACCAAGACCATATTTTCCGGATTCGGGGGACAAGGGGTCCTGATGATGGGGTTTGTTCTGGCCTCAGCAGGGATGGAGGAAGATAAGCATGTGACCTATCTGCCCTCCTATGGGGCGGAAGTGCGGGGCGGAACAGCCAACTGTACCATTACCGTCAGCGACGAGCCCATTGCCTCTCCTGTCGCCTCTTTCGCGGATTTTGCCGTGCTCATGAACACCCCTTCCCTGGTCAGGTTTGAGGGAAGGGTGAAGGCAGGGGGCACGGTTTTTTTGAACAAAGATCTGGTGGACCTCACGCCGAAACGGGCTGATGTGGATGTTGTGTCCATACCGGTGAATACCATTGCCAACGAGTTGGGCAATCCCCGTGGTGCCAATATGGTGATGATTGGGGCCTTTGCCCAGAAGACCGGTGTGGTTTCCTTGAAGTCTGTTGTCAAAAGCGTAAAGGAGATCTTTGCCGCGAAGGGTTCAAAGGTACACACGCTGAATACTTTGGCCCTCAAGGAAGGTGCGGCCTTTGTAGAGAAGGAACTCAAAGGGAGAGGCCGAGAGATCAAGGCCAAGAGGTGACACAAAGAGGCAGATTTGTCATGACTATCAAAGAACTTGTACTGAAGATCCAAGACAGGCCTGGAGAGCTTGCGCGCATCATCGGTCACCTCTACGAGAATGACGTAAAGGTTTCCGCCTTCTGGGTTGGTGCTGAAAACAAGAAAGGGAATCTTCGATTCATTGCTAGCGATCCAGGGGCAGCGGTGTCTGTGTTGACTGGCCTTGGTTTCAAAGTGGCGACTATGGACGTGATCGCTGCCCAGGTTCCGGACCATCCGGGCGGGTTGAACAGCATCTTGAGAATCCTTGAATCCGAGAAGGTCAATATCCTCCATATTTATTCTTGCCTCCAAACGAAAGATCCTGTGCTTATCCTGGAAGTTGACAAGACTGAAGAGGCCGTAACGGCTTTAACGACTAACTGGATCAATCTTTATGACGAGAGGCTTTACAATCTGTAAGGCAATCGCTGAAAGGGCTGCATTACTGGTGAGCTTCGTCCCATGGAGATTCAGTCATACCATTTTGGTCACATCGAGATCGACGGAACGGCCTACCGAAACGACGTAAAGCTGATTGGTGAAAGCGTGGTGCCGGACTGGTGGCGATCAAGAGGTCACCATGTCGGGCCGGAAGATGTGAAGGATCTGCTCAGTAGCGATGCTGAGGTTTGCATCTTCGGCACCGGGGCCTATGGGGCCTTGCGCCTGTCTGAGGAAGCGAGGTCTGCCTTTGAAAGACGTGGCGTCAGCGTCTTGGTGGAAAAAACCGAATCAGCTTGTCATACGTACAACCGACTCATCAAAGAAGGCAAAAAGGTGGTTGCCGGCCTTCATCTAAGCTGCTGAATAGAACAGGTGATCCCAAACCGCACCTAGGGGATGGTCTTCATTTTGCCGATAGACAGGTCGTGAAGGGGGATCAATATGTCCGGGGCCATGTCTTTGATCTTTTGGATGCTATCGTAAGCCTCCCTTACATCGATGTGCACGCCTGGTGCAATGGCCGGCCCGGTGGCAGGAAAATTCTTGTCGTTGCAGCAAAACCCCGTGATAATAGCCTTGCCTTTTGACGTATTGATGGCAACGGATTGGCCTCCGACCGTGTGCCCCGGGCTGAAGATCACGTCAAGCCCATCGAGGATATTCACATCGCCTTCCAACTCCACCACATCGACCCCGTCCAGTACGTCCGGATAGTACCTGTGGTCAATGGGGTGGGGGTTCCTCAAGAAATCCATTTCTGCCTTTTGAACGTAAACCTTGGCGCGGGGGCACTTGTAATCATTCTCACAGTGATCGTTATGAAGGTGGGTGTGAATAATCAGATCAATGTCTTCCGGCTTAAGCCCCACCGTGGCAAGGGCGTCCTCAAATTCCAGGACCTTAAAACCGTATGTTTCCCCCACCTCATCAGGCACCACAAACTGTTCGAGCCCCGTGTCAACCAGGATTCTCTTATCTCCGCCTTCCAGGTAAAAGACATAGATGGGAATCCAGATCCTCTGTCCGTAATCATGCAGATAGGTCATGACCCCCTGATCTGTTTCATTGGCCCCTACAACGAGGGGATGAATGGTGTATTCCTGCATGGGGGACCTCCTGTCAGCACCTATGTGATATTTTATGTGGCAATGTACTACTTACACTGATATGAAATCTGAGAGCTCAAATCAAGGAAAAAGACCACAGGAACTCAAGTATTGTCTCCCCGCGGAAAGCTATACGTGGAAGTGGCGGCAGCCCTGCCTGTTTCCAAGACCTTCACCTATGAAATGCCCGAACCTCTCGTCCCCTGGGCCGAGGCAGGCGAACGGGTGCTGGTGCCTTTTAGGCACCTCCAGGTCACGGGATACATCCTTGAGCTTCGGGACAGCACGGACCAGGAAGGGGTCAAGAAGGTCCTGGGCATCCTGGATGAGGTGCCGCTGTTTCCACCCTCTATGATCCCATTTTTTCGTTGGATATCAGACTATTATCTCCATCCCCTGGGGGAAGTCATCAAGGCAGCGCTTCCCGGCGGCCTAAACGTTACCCAGGTTCAAACCGTACGGATTACCGATGAAGGCCGATGTGCACTGTCAAGGCGCGGGCTGAAGACCATGGATCGCGCGGTGCTTGAAACACTTGAAAACCGGGGCTCCCTGGGGCTACGCACCCTACGGAAGTCTTTGAAGAATGAAATTTCTCTCTCGGCGCTTTGCAGCCTGGAGCGCGCGGGCTCGATCATTAGAGAACAAAAAATCAAGCCCGGCAGGGTTCGACCCAAGAAGGAACTCCATGTCAGAGCGGTGGAAGGTCGACCCTCGTCCGACGCACTTTCAGCGGTCAGGCGCAGGATCCTTACGATGGTTGAAGGCTGTAACGAGATGTCCTTAAAGGGATTAAAGGCGGAAGTCCCGTCGGCCGGACGACTCGTCAACAAGATGGCTGCCGATGGCTTTTTGGACGTGGTGGAGCGATGTGTGTATCGGGATCCCTTTGGCGAACCCATTAAAGCGGATGATGCCCCACCCACCTTGACGGAAGAACAGGCCTCAGTGGTCGCCACGGTGTTGGAAAAGCTGGGCAGCGGTTTTCAAACATACCTGCTTTACGGAATCACCGGAAGCGGCAAGACAGAAGTCTACATGCGGACGGTGGCGGCAGCCCTGGATCAGGGCTACCAGGCCCTCGTGCTGGTTCCGGAAATTGCCTTGATTTCGCAGACAGAACGGCTCTTTCGGGCCCGTTTCGGCAATTGTATTGCCTTACTGCACAGCGGGTTGAGCCAGGGCGAGCGTTTTGACCAGTGGATGCGTATCGTGCGCAAGGAGGCAAGGGTAGCGATTGGGGCCCGCTCTGCCATCTTTGCGCCTTTCGATCGTTTGGGCCTGATCATCGTGGACGAGGAACACGATGACTCCTACAAGCAGGAAAGCAAGCTTCGGTATCATGCACGCGATCTGGCCGTGGTTCGGGCCAAGCTCGAAGGTGCCGTGGCGTTGCTTGGCTCTGCCACACCCTCTGTTCAGTCATATTACAATGTGCAGGCAAAGAAATTCAAAGGGCTTAATCTCTGGAAGCGGGTCGAAAACCGGGATCTGCCTGACGTCAAGGTCGTCGATCTTCGGGGGCCACAGGGAGGCCGTTATGCAAAGCCTTTCCTGACCGAAGAACTCAAGGCAGCGGTGGCCGAGACTTTAAAGCGTGGTGAACAGGTCCTCCTGTTTCTCAACCGCCGTGGGTTTGCTAATTACCCCACCTGCACGTGTTGCGGGGAGCCTGTTCGGTGCAAGAATTGTGATGTGACCATGACGCTCCATCAGGGGACGAACGCCTTCAGGTGCCACTACTGCGGGTACAGTTGTGCTCAAACGGTTGGATGCCGGGCCTGTGGCAACCCCAAGATTAAGCTTCTTGGTCTCGGCACAGAGCAGGTGGAGACCAAGGTCAAAACGATTTTTCCCGAAGCGAGGGTAGCTCGAATGGATCGGGACACGACGGTCCGAAAAGGGGCCCTCCTGGGGATTTTGAAAGACCTGAGAGAAGGCGCCATCGATATCCTTATAGGGACTCAGATGGTGGCAAAGGGGCATCATTATCCGAACATCACCCTGGTGGGGATCTTGTGCGCCGACCTTTCCCTCAACTTCCCGGATTTTCGGGCAGGAGAGCGAACCTTTCAGCTCTTGGCGCAAGTGGCGGGCCGTGCCGGCCGGGGGAGCCGACGGGGCCGTGTGATCCTGCAAACGCTTAATCCTGAACACTTTTGTGTGGTCACGGCCAGGGATCAGGATTATTCGGCCTTCTACGAGCACGAGATCCGCTTCCGAAGGGACCTCCGGTATCCACCTTACTGCCGCCTCGTACAGATTCTCGTGGCCGGCAAGGACAGGGACCAAACAGCGCGGTATGCTCAGAGCCTGGGAGAAATCTGTCGGGCCCTGCAATCGGAAAGAAAGACCTATCAGAAGGAGATCGAGATCCTGGGACCTGTTGCCGCTCCTTTGACGAGGATAAGGAAGGCGTATCGATGGCAACTCCTGCTCAAGGGTCGGACAGTGGAACCCTTACATGCCCTGACCAGGGCCCTCAGGATCAGGGCGGAACGTGAAATCGGGAAGAGCGCTGTAAAGGTGGTCGTTGATGTGGACCCCATGGACATGTTGTGAGGAAAAGAGAATTCGTGATCAGCTTTTAGATGATTTGCCAGAAGACACACAAACTTCATGGTTCAGGGACCAAAGCATAAACCGTGGCCCAACTTTCTGAAAAAATGAAATATCCCCATGAGAGCCGAGAGCATGACGCTTGATGAAGCCGAGCAGGGCTGTAGTCGCCCGGAGCCGTCTCGAAACGACGTGGGGCAAATGTTCAACCGAATTTCTCGACGCTACGATTTCCTGAACCGACTTCTTTCGTTGGGTACAGACGTTTCGTGGCGAAGGAAAATGGCACGTTTTCTCCGTTGTCGCGACGATCAACATGTATTGGACCTCGCCACGGGTACGGCGGACCAGATCCTGGCTCTTTTCGAGAAAAGCGACAAAGTAAAATCCGGGATCGGAATGGACCTGGCTGAAAAGATGCTCGAGCTCGGGCGGAAAAAGATTGAAAGGCGCGGGCTTTCCGAGGTCATCAGCCTGAAGGTGGGTGATGCGACGGAGATTCCGACAGGCAATGAAACGTTTGACGCGGTGACGGTTTCCTTTGGCATACGAAACGTGACAAATGTTACCAAGGGGCTTGAGGAGATGTACCGGGTCCTCAGGCCGGGCGGGAGGGTGCTGATTCTGGAGTTTTCGCTTCCCTCGAACCGGCTGATTCGCAGCGCCCATCTTTTCTACCTCCGACACATCCTGTCGCGCATGGGGACATGGCTCTCTGGAGACTCCTATGCGTATCGATATTTGAACGAGACCATTGAGACGTTTGCCCATGGCGAGGCCTTTTGCGATCTCCTAAGGGCTGCGGGATTTACGGCCGTTGAGGCTCATCCGCTCACGTTTGGGGTTGCCACGATTTATCAAGGGGACAGACGATGAAGTCCGGGACGCAAGGGGAATCAAGGGGAGCCTGGATTGAAGGCGGGCTGAAAAGGACACGCGCCTTTTGCCGACAATTCTCGGGTTTGGTTACAGAAGGCTTGTTGCGCGTTTGTCACCGTGTAAGGAGAAAAAATAGCTTGACATCTTGAGGCGATCGTGATGGAAATAAATCATCGAATAATTTCGGGGAGGAATGATGCGTCTATTATCGCTTCGGCTTTTGCTTCTTCTGGGCCTCCTTTTGGGAGGGGCCTGCTTGCGGTAATCAACGCGCTATCTGGATGATCATGGGCCGCAGGCAGTAAAACCTGCGGCTTTTTTTTGAAGGCCACAGGGAGCTGCCAGGACCTGTGGCCTTTTTATTGCACCAGCTCTAATAGGCCTTGGAGATATTCCAATATGGAGAAACCATGTAGCAAGGGGGAAGAAGCCATGGAAAAGGTATTCATTTTTGACACCACCTTAAGGGATGGGGAGCAGATTCCAGGGGCGTGCCTGAATCCCAGAGAAAAGCTGGAGATTGCCTTGCAGCTTGCCAGATTGCATGTGGACGCCATTGAGGCCGGATTTCCCATCTCATCTCCTGGAGACTTTGAGGCCGTTCAAGGTATTGCCGAAAGGGTCAAGGGGCCCACCATCGTGGCCCTTGCCCGCGCGGTCCGTAAGGACATAGAAGCGGCCTGGAACGCCATAAAGAAGGCGGAGAAGCCGCGCCTTCATGTGTTTTTGGGGACATCAGATGTTCACATCCAGAAAAAATTCGGTCTTGATCGAGACAAGGCCCTGGAGCGGGGTCTGGAGGCCTTGAAGTTTGCCAAGTCCCTTTGCCCTGACGTGGAATACTCCACTGAAGACGCCTCTCGGACGAACCGGGAGTATCTGTCCAGGGTGGTGGAACAGGTGATTGCCGCCGGGGCCACGGTGGTAAACATTCCGGATACCGTGGGCTATGCCGTGCCGCATCAGTTCGGCAATCTCATCGGCTACCTGAAAGAAACGGTTCATAACATCGATGAAGTCGTGCTCAGCGTCCACTGCCACAATGACCTGGGTCTGGCCACGGCGAATACCCTGGCTGCTATAGAAAACGGGGCCAGACAGGTGGAGTGCACGATGAACGGCCTTGGAGAAAGGGCGGGCAATGCGTCTTTAGAGGAGATCGTCATGACCATTAAGACGCGAAAAGACTATTTCAACTTCCAGACTTCAATCAACGCCAAAGAAATCATGAGGACCAGCAGACTGGTCAGCCGCCTGATGGGCATGCCGGTTCAGGCCAACAAGGCCATCGTTGGAGCCAATGCCTTTGCCCACTCTTCCGGGGTTCATCAGGACGGCATTCTTAAGGACCGTGCTACCTATGAAATCATACGTCCCGAAGACTTGGGGATCACCGAACATGCGATGATCCTTACGGCAAGATCGGGCAGACATGCCTTAAGGGACAAGATATCGAAGATGGGCTATGATCTGAACGAAGAAGAGTTCGAAGGGGTATACGAGCGCTTCGTGTCCGTTGCCGACAAGAAAAAACGGGTCTACGATGAAGACGTGGATATCATTGTCCAGGACATGATATTCGCCCACCTGGCCAGCAGCAAGCTTTACGACCTGGAGTCGTACAACGTACATACAGGCAACAGTGAGGCCCCGGAGGCCCGGGTGAGGCTCCGAAAGGAAGAAGTCATTCTGGAGGCCAGTGCCGAGGGTAGCGGACCGATCGACGCTATCTTTAGGGCCATCGACAAGATCGCAGGGGCATTCCACAAGCTGGAGGACTTTCAGGTCAAGGCAGTGACCGAAACGAAGGAGGCCATGGGGGTTTCGACGGTGCGGGTCTCTCGCGAGGGGTATCGTGCCCTGGGACGGGGGTCAAGCACAGATATTCTGAAGGCAAGCGCCAAGGCATACGTGGAGGCCGTTAACCGCATTCACTTTTTGTTGGAGCATCATGCGCAGACGTGTCTGTCCGACAACGGGTCCGCAGTTCAAGGGACCACCATGGCTCATAAGACCGCATAATCCCCAACGTTGCGACGACGGGGTAATATCTCGCCGCAAGGGGCTTTCCCGTGCCGGAAAGCCTCTTGTGGCCGTTTTTCTCCCTGATATCATTGGGATCCCACCCGCTAAGCGATCACGATTTTCCAATTGATAATTGCCATACCCCCGAGTATATAAAGATTGGTACCCCTTGGGACCCTTCTAGGAGCCTGGCGGAGAACCCCATTTTCGGAGGCTGTTGGAAAATGTTCAGATGCAAGGCATCCGAGATTCTTGGGAATGAGGCGTACTTATCGGTACGCCGCAGTGACGAAGAATGAGGATAACGCCGCAGATGGACGTTTTCCGACAGCCTCCTAGCGCCGGTGGCGTAAGGGGCGACAAATTTTGATGCGTGCAAAACTTGTCTCCGGCGTTCCAACTGTGGAGCGAGGCTCGACAAGTTCGATGACAGGTGATTGATATGAGGGACGGCACATGATCCATTTCAGAAAACCATGCTTTTTGATGGTCTTTTTCCTTCTGGGGCAGGCGTGGGGTTTCAGTGCGGCGGCTCGGAACGAACAGACCGAACAAACCACGACCCTGGAGGTCATCGGCAGGGGAAGAATCTCCCGCGACAACGTGGCCAAGGCCAGAGACGAGGCGATTGCGGATGGCTTATGGAACGCCGTGGAACAGGGGGTTGGGCTTCTCCTGTCCTCAGAAGCGGTCGTTGATCACTTTCAAGTGTTAAGCGATCGCGTCTATCCTCAGGCTGAGGAATTTATTCATGATTACAAGGTCCTTACGGAGTCCAAGTCCGGCCCATATTATTGCTTGGTGGTGCGAGCGACCCTGTTGACGAGCATCCTGCAGGACAAACTGCAGCAAATCGGTATCCTTGTGACGCACAAGGAGATGCCGAGTGTTTTGTTCTTGCTATCGGAGCAGAACATCGGCCAGGCCTCGCCCCAATACTCGTGGGCACGAAGTCCCTTTCGTGGATTACCACTGGCTATTGGAGACGCCCTCTCGAGTCACTTCCGTAAGAAAGGCTTTATCGTTGTCAGCCCGGAAACGCTGGGATCTCTGGCCGCTGACCTTGGCCCTGAGTACGGGGAGCCTGAGCTGAGCGATGAATCCGCGGTCAAGCTGGCAGGGCAGGTTGGCGCCGAGGTGGTGATTGTGGGCAAGGCGTTTGCGCGTCCTGCCGGCAACGTTCTGGGCACAGACATGAAGTCTGTTGAGGCCACGATGTCCGTGCATGCCATCAGGACCGACAACGCGACGGTCATGGGCTCGTCTGAAGCCACGGGGGCCGGTGTCAACGCAAACGAGACGGTTGCGGGCACGGAAGCCCTGACCCTTGCCGCTTCCAGCGTGGCCGAAGAGCTGAGCAGGCTGGTGACCGCAAACTGGGGCAGGGAGGCGAACCAGTCGGTCTCGGTGGAGTTGGTTGTCAAGGGAATTCAAGAGTATGCCGATTTTGTGAAGTTTCGGACGACCATCAGAAATGAAATCCGCGGCGTGAGGAATGTTTATCTCAAGGCCATTAAGGCTGGTGAGGCCAAGATGGACGTGGAGGTCAAAGGAGACGCCCGCATGTTGGCGGATGAGTTGTTGTTAAAGGCCTTTGAAGGCTTTGTGGTGAACATCTCCGAGGTTGGCCATGACCGGATCATACTTGAGTTGGTACCGAAGGAGGATCTCCTGGATGAGACCCAAACATCGAGCAAGGGGGCAGATCTGAAGGGTGGTAACCCTGGCGAGCCTCGGTTGATACAGAATCCAGGGCAAGAACGAATATAATCATTGTGAAACGATCTATTCCCATTAACATCCCGAACAGCCTGACCCTTGTCAGGATCCTGCTTACACCGCTTTTTGCCATCTGTCTGATCAAACACCTTTTGGGCGCAGCCCTTTTGGTCTTTGCCATTGCCGCGGTCACGGACGGGCTGGATGGTCTGGTGGCTCGGATGTTTCGACAAAAAACCAGGTTGGGCGCCTTTTTGGACCCTGCTGCTGACAAGCTGTTGCTAGCCACAGCATTTGTGACGCTGGCCATTCAAGGGATGATGCCAAGCTGGGTCACAGTGATCGTGATGACGAGGGATGTGCTGATCCTGTTTGGGGTAGTCCTGTTGAATATCATGGGTCGAGAGTTTGAGGCGAGGCCTTCCGTCTTGAGCAAGATAACCACCGTGGTCCAACTGGCAACCGTCATCTCGGTGCTGGTGGGTTTCCACGAACCGAAGGTCGGTCAGCTGGACTTGCCCCTATTTTGGTCCACCGCCGCCATGACAACGGTTTCCGGATTACAGTACATATACAGGGGGCTGAATATCTTGCAAGAGGACTCTTCACACCCGGCTGGGTGAGACGTTTGTCGTGGTGGCAAGCTGCATTTTTCTTGACACCATTTGTGATAGTTGTTACCCCAATGCATCGTTTTAGGCACGTAGCTCAGGGGGAGAGCGCTACCCTGACACGGTAGAGGTCCGGGGTTCAAATCCCCGCGTGCCTACCAGGAAAATCAAGGACTCGGGGGGATTGGCCATGATCCCCTTTTCTTGTTTCCCCGCCCATTTTCTCCTGAAACCAAATTCTCCAATCCATGAAGTGAGTCAGGGTCATTGTCTTTCATCCAGTATGCACAAAAGTTCCACCCGACGGTCGGGTTGAGTGCCCCAAAGGGATGGGAATGGAGCGGCTCTTCTGCCTTGCTGGTGTGGGTTTCAGCACACAGTGGGGTTTTTCTTGACACGCCATACCGCTGGTCGCCTATTTTCCCCCGGACACGAATCATACCAAGCATTAGATAAGTACTTGTTACAAAAGACAAAAACGGTTAATGGTCTTGACGTCTACAATTTGGCATGAATTTTGCTTATTTGTCCTAATGACAACTCTTTGTTTTCCCTTAAACGGTGATTCGAAAAGCAACCGGTTCGAAAGACAAAGAGAAAACACAATACAACTTGCGAGAGCCACCCCATGGGCATAAGAAACGCTTTGGTGGTTTTGGGAATGCTTGGTTTTTCCTGGCTTTTTGTGATCGGGGCTATTTACGGGATCATGGAGTTTTACCAGCTTTTGGTACCTTGAGCGGACCCTCGGATTGACCCCGAAGCCGTGGGGCGTATAGACCATGAACAAACTGCGTGTGAAGTGCATTAAGTGCGGCAAGGAGTGGGACAAGGATTCCGTGATTTCCTGGGGACCTGACGATGTCAGCTCATCGCTTTGTGATAGCTGCTTCAAAGAGTCTATCAGCCCTTTCATTCACAAGAAACAACTGACCGAAGGCAATTTCGACTGCTTCGGCAAGGCAAGCCTGTATTGTGATCAGTGTCGATGCAAATACCGAGAATGGTGCCTTAATGGGCAGGAAGCAGGCTAACCACCTGTCAAGGTTGCCTGGAGTATAGCTTTTTCCCGCCATGTTCTTCTCTCTGACCGATTTCCCCCCTCTTCGTTTACCCGGTGGCCGATTTTTTTCTGTATGACTGACCCCGTTTTGTAGAGCTTGATGCATACCTTTACGGAGATGAAAGGCAACCTGGCCGACGGCGTGCGTCAGGACGAAGAAAATGTAACCAATTGAAGCTCCCTGTAGCAAGCTACAGGGAATCTTCGACCGTAAGGAACGCTGACCGGCTTGCTCCCCGCAAGCCCTGTCCTTTAGGACCGGGTCGAGGGGAGCTATAAAAAACTGATTTTCTTCCTTACCGGGAAGCCCCGCCCTTTAGGGCAGGAGAGGCTTCACTTTTCTTGGATACGCTCGCTAACCCCGCAGCAAGCTGCGGGGAATGCGCTCGCTTTTGCGGTTCAAATTGTCCTGTTGGGAATCTCCTGAACCTGTGGTATACAATAGGCAAAATGGCCGTTAGCCTTCTGAATGCATTTCCCGGGTGAACTCACGACGCGTCAGGCAACGATCCTGGTCGTTGCCATGTTCAAGGGAACGGAGGAAGCCGTGTCACCACAAGAAGAACGGCGTTGTGCCAATTGTGAGTTCTGGAAACAGCGCCGAGGTGTGCCAACCAGCGGTTTCTGTCAGAAAAATGCCCCATTGCCCAAAGTCCATTCTCCTCGAACTACGTTATATGTCACCTGGCCGATTACCCTGGAGGATGATTGGTGCGGGCAATTCCAACAACGACGAGACACGACGACAAGGACAAGGTAGGAATTCTTTCAAGCATGCTGGCCAAAGACCAAACCCCTGAAAGACACATTGAGGCCTTGACCAGGATCAGCAAGGCGATCACCTCTGAGCGGTACATTGAGGACATCCTGCGGCTGGTGGTGACGGTGACTGCAGAGACCATGCGGTCCAAAATATGCTCCCTGTGGCTTGTGGATGCCCAGGACGGCGCCCTGCGGCTGCGCGCGACCCAGAGTATGAGCGAAGACTATCTCAAGGAACGCTCCTTGAAGATGGGCGAGGGTATTGTGGGCCAGGTCGCCCTTACTGGTAAACCCAGGGCCGTGATCAATGTTCTGGAAGAACCGGATTACAAAGAAAAGGACCTGGCCGGCAAAGAGGGGCTGGTTTCTATGCTCAGTGTGCCCATGGTGGTCAAGGACAAAGTCATTGGAGTGCTTAACTGCTATACATCCTCTACCCACGAGTTTACGGGAACCGAACAGAATGTTCTCATCACGGTGGCCAATGAGGCGGCCGTGGCCATAGAGAACACGGAACTCATGGTCAAGACCAAAGTGATTCAGGAGGAGTTGGAATCAAGAAAGCTGGTGGAGCGGGCCAAAGACATTCTAATGACACGCCGGGGCCTGTCCGGGGCAGGCGCATATCGGTGGATTCAAAGGCGCAGCATGGATACACGAAAGTCTATGAGGGAAATCTCCGAAGCCATTGTGTTGGCCGAAGACGTGTAGAAGCTTACAAAACTGTTGACAGGGCATAGGTTTTCTTATTATCGTAAGTGCGGTTTGGGACATACAATGGCGTATTGCCCAAACGGCGACAGTGGTGTCCAGCTATCTTTCGGGATAGTTGGGCTTTTTTTTGCCGAAAAATGATGATGAACTTGTAAAAAGTCTTTTGTGAGTATCAAACAAGAGTGGCTGTAAGGCGCATGGCAAATTCGCCTGTTGGGCGATAAGAACGAAGGCCCGAGCTACATGCAACGAGGAAAAGTGAACGTCTCCAAATCTCCTTTCAGGATTATCGGATTCTGCTGCCAGAACGTACTCCGCGGAGACAAAGATCTGGCCGCAAAGGGGCGGGTCTCCTTTGAGCCAGCCATCAAGATCGTTGCACTTCCTTGTAGCAGCAAGGTGGAACCCCTCGCCATCATCAAGGCCTTTGAATCAGGTGCCGACGGTATATTCGTCCTCGGATGTCCGGAAGGAAGATGCCACCTCTTGGGTGGCAACGACAGGGCGCGAAGAATAGTCAGCTACACGAAAGGATTGTTGGGGCAGATAGGCATTGGAAGCAGTCGCCTCGAGATGTTCCAGCTCGGGACGGCCGAAGGGGAACATTTTGATCAGGTGGCCCGGACCATGACCAAGACAATCGAGTCGCTTGGAAAAGCATCAGCAGAATAGATGCCCAAAAAATACCACATTGAAACAAGAACGGCAACACCACGGTTCGTTCCCATCGGCAAGAGCACGATTCTCGACTGGGAAGGGGGATGCCTGCGCTGTTTCAAGTGCGTGAAGCGTCAGTGTATATACGATGCGTATAACAAGCGAACGTTTGACGTCAAACAGCTCACTGACACCATTGATACGATCTGCAAGAACTGTCTCCGGTGTGTTCAGTCATGTCCCGGACAGGTCATCACCAAGATCCTTAATCCGGAATACAAGACCATGGGCGATTCGTACTGGACGCCGGACATTATATCCAGGGAGTGGTACCAGGCAGAGACCGGGAGCATACCTGTTTCCGGCGCAGGCTATCCAGGCCCCTTTTCCGGCCCCGGATTCGATGACATGTGGACCGACATGTCTGAGATCGTCCGTCCCACCAGGGATGGAATCCATGGCCGGGAGTATATCAATACCATGGTGAGCCTTGGGAGAAAGCTCACATCCCTGACATTTGACGATAAGGGGAAGCCCGTTCTTGATGCCCCCAGGGAAATTGAAATCCCCATTCCCCTAATATTCGGGACCCTTCCCTTCGGGAGCCTGAGCCCGGATGTCTATCTGGCCATGGCAGGGGCAGCTGCTGAGCTAGACACACTGATTGAAATCCCTGTGGAGGCCTGGGACAAAGACCTGGAACAATACGCTACCTATGTTGTCCCTGTGCTTTCTGAAGAACAGATCCAGACCCATGGTCATCTCATTGAAACAGCACGGGTCGTTGAAATCAAAGATTCGGGCAATTCTGAGGGAGCTCTCAAAAAACTCAAGGCAAAGCACCCTGAGGTCATGGTGATGATCAAGACTGCCCTGAACGAGAGCTGCCCGCAGCGCGTTCAAGCTCTGGCAGAAGCCGGGGCTGATATCATACACGTTTATGCTGACCGGAACGGAAACGTGCAGATTGGAGACAAGACCTGGTTTGTCAAAGACGCAGTACGAAAGGTGCACAACTACCTCGTTGACAGAGGCATCAGAGATAGCGTCACCGTTGTTTCTAGCGGCGGCATTGCCATGGCGGAACATGTGGCCAAGGGGATCATATGCGGAGCCGATGCCGTGGCCGTGGACATCCCCTTGCTCTTGGCCCTTGAGTGCCGTATGTGTTTGCGATGCGCAAAAGGCCTCTCCTGCCCGGTTGAGATTGAGAACGTCCACCCTCAATGGGGCAAGACCCGCATCATGAATCTCATTGGAGCGTGGAGAAATCAGATTCTGGAAGTCCTTGGTGCCATGGGACTTCGCGAGGTCAGACGCTTGAGAGGGGAAGTGGGGCGTGCCATGTTTTTCAAAGATCTCGAAGCACAAACCTTCGGCAAACTGTTCGGCATGAGGGATCAGGGAAGTGAGAAATGAGATGACGGCCGACAGTGATCATACCTGGGCAATACCGGAGGTGAGGAGAACACCGGACCGATTCAGAAATGCCATCGGAAAATACAGGCTCCGCCGAAGCGACGCCTGCGTGGCCTGCGGCACTTGCGCCGAGGTCTGCCCTTACGGCGTGCACATAAAGCGGAACAAGAAAATGGCCACGCCCAAGCACTACCTCTGTGTCGGTTTTAGCTGCAATAAATGCGTGGAAGCGTGCCCGGAAAAGGCCCTGTCTTTGGAAGAGAATCCTGTCACAGGGGTGATCGGTGATCGAAGATGGACGCCGGATCTTTTGATCAGCACCTGGCACATGGCGGAGACAGGCGACGTTCCACCCGGCGACATTGAGTATAAGACAGGAGACTCTGGTGGCGGGTTTGACAGACTCCGTTTTCATTATACCGAGGAGTCTTCCAACGAAGCGGACAAGGCCGCGTTTTCCACAAGGATCCCCCTCAACAGGCTAAACGACGGCCGTGGCAAGGTTGAAATCGGCATCCCGGTTTACGGCGGCGGGATGTCTTATGGTTCCATCAGTATCAACACGATGATCGCCAGGGCCAGGGCATGGCAAGCCTGGGACTCCTTTACCTGTACAGGAGAGGGCGGATACCCTGAGGAACTGTACCCCTATGATGACCATGTCATCACCCAGGTGGCCACGGGACTCTTTGGGGTGCGGGAAGAAACCATACAGCGCGTAAAGATTATAGAGTTTAAATACGCCCAGGGAGCTAAACCCGGCTTGGGCGGGCACCTCCTGGGAGACAAGGTGACCCCTCAGGTGGCAAAAATGAGGGAGGCGGTGGCAGGAAGTTCTCTTTTCTCTCCCTTCCCCTTTCACAGCGTCTATTCCGTGGAAGACCATAAGAAGCATATCGACTGGATTAAGGAGATGAACCCAAAGGCGTTGGTGTCTGTTAAGGTCTCAACACCCACGGATGTAGATATGGTGGCCGTGGGAAGCTACTATGCTGGGGCACACATCATCCACCTTGACGGAAGCTATGGAGGCACTGGAGCGGCGCCTGAAATCGCCAAGAAAAATATCGCCATGCCAATAGAATATGCGATCGTGAAGGTACACAACTTCCTGCAAGAGGAGGGTATACGGGACAAGATAACCGTTATTGCAAGCGGCGGCATCAGAACTGCCTATGATGTTGCCAAAGCCATCGCCCTGGGGGCTGACGGCGTTGTGACGGGCACATCAGAGATGGTAGCACTGGGATGCATCCGTTGCAGAAACTGCGAAAGCGGACGTGGATGCGCGCGAGGAATCGCAACAACAGATCCTGAGCTCACGGAACTCGTGAACGTGGATTGGGCTACACAAAGGTTGATCAATCTCTTTGCTGCCTGGCGCATCCAGTTCGTAGAGATACTCGACAGACTCGGCATGACGGACATCCGAGAACTGGTGGGCAGAACAGACTGCCTTAGGCATCTCGATTACGAAGGAGCTAAAGCTGTTGCCTAAAAAAATGAAACTGTCTTTTGCAAACAGAATATTAGAGGCCCGGAGAAGCCTCTATGCCAACCCTCCAGCTCTTCGGCATAAGGACGCCGAGGAAGGGGGCTGCGGTGTCACCGGATTTGCGTGTTCCGTCCCCGTAGGGGGAAAGCACATCTTTGAACCGTCTCGCCTCATGCACAACCGGGGAAATGGGAAAGGGGGCGGTATCGCAGCTGCGGGGCTGGTTGCAGAAGACTTGGCCGTGCCAAAAGAGATTCTCGACGAACACTACCTTATCCAGGTTGCCCTACTGGACCCCGCTGTGCGCGAGGAAATGGAGGCTAACTTCATTGCCCATCACATGGATATCGCACTGGGCCACCGGATTTCCACAGTGGATGACTACAGGGAGGTTGAAGGTCTGGAGATAAGACCTCCGGATGTGTGGCGGTACTTTGTCAGAGTGAAGCCGGATGTTCTGTCTTCCTTTGCAGAAAAGAACAAACTGGAAGAGATGGATGCGAGGAAGGTGGAAGACGAGTTCATCTGGCAGAACACCGTCCGACTGAATCGCGCTTGCTATGACACACTGGGGGACAAGAAAGCCTTTGTCCTCTCACATGGCCGCAACATGATGATCCTTAAGATTGTAGGATATGCCGAACAGGTCGCCCAATACTACAAGCTTGAGAACGTACGGGCCCATGTATGGATAGCCCACCAGCGGTATCCGACCAAGGGACGTGTATGGCACCCTGCCGGAGCCCATCCGTTCATGGGGTTGGACGAGGCACTGGTTCACAATGGAGATTTTGCCAATTACTTCTCCGTGGCAGAGTATCTGAAACAGAAGAACATCTATCCCCACTTCCATACAGACACGGAAGTAAGCATCTTGGTCTTTGATCTTTTGAGTCGTATTTACGGATACCCTTTAGAATACGTCATTGAATCACTTGCTCCAACAACCGAAATGGATTTTGACCAGCTTCCTAAAGACAAACAGAAGCTCTATCACTCTCTTCAAGGGATGCATATCCACGGATCGCCTGATGGGCCGTGGTTTTTTATCATTGCCCGCAACAACTTCTATGAGAAGCAGTTTCAACTGATCGGGATTACCGATACTGCAATGCTCCGTCCACAGGTTTTTGCCTTTCACGATGGCGACGTTCAGGTCGGTCTCATATGCTCTGAAAAACAGGCTATAGATGCCACGCTGGCAAGTCTTGCGGAAGAAGACAGTCGTATTTGCTCCATTGCTGACAAATACTGGAACGCCAGAGGCGGGAGCCATAAAGACGGAGGTGCCTTTATCTTCACCATAAGTGACGACGCGGAAAACTCGGAACAGAAACGCATGGTTTGTACTGACAAGTTTGGCAGGCAGGTGAAGATACCGACGCACCAGTATGCGTGCGACATGAGCCTCGACATCAAGTCCCCTGATGCGTCGAATGAACTGAGAGCCGCCGTGGCAGAGCGCCTGGGGGAAGGTGATTCAAAAGGTCTTTACACCTATATGAGAGACAAGCTCTACCCCATGGGTTTTGATTCCCTCAGGTGGTGTTGCAACAAAATAGTGGAAGGCGCCCGGAGAAACGATAAACAAAGACAAGCGGCTATTGACGCCCTTACCCTTGCCAGTGACTTGAGACATTCAACAGCGAACTTAAAGAGGAGCTCTGTGCTGCGGATCGTGAGGACGGCCTTGAAGGAGATTTTTTCCTCTGTTCCTCCCATAGGTTCTGCTCACGAAAGCAGGTTTCGTCTGATCACTTGGGACACGAGAAATAGTCTCATTGGCCCCGAGGGCAAACAGACCACCCTTGTTCTGGACGCTCAAGGCTTCCCTCCTGAAGGCGATGACTGTGATGCCAGGCTGGTTTGCAGGGCGTATGCCTTGGGGTGGAGGCGGTTTATCTGCTTTGGATATCGGGGACAACGCTTTCTTGGTTGCGGCTTGGGCCCCAAGACCGATGATGTCACGATAGATGTCTACGGCAGTTCAGGTGACTACCTGGCATCTGGGATCGACGGAATGACGGTTGGTGTCCACGGAAACGCCCAGGATCAGCTTGGCCAGATACTCAAAGCCGGAAAACTGGTTATATACGGCGATGTGGGACAGACCTTTATGTACGGCGCAAAGGGTGGGGAAGTCTATGTTATGGGAAATGCCGCAGGTCGCCCTCTTATCAACGCCGTGGGGCGCCCAAGGGTTGTCATCAACGGAACGGCCCTGGACTATCTGGCAGAATCGTTTATGGCGGGTGACGTTTTGAAGGGCGGCGGATTTGTGATCTTAAACGGGATAGAGTTTGACAATGAAGGCACCGTGCGGCCGCAAGCCACTCCTTATCCGGGCTCGAACATCTTCTCTCTGGCAGCGGGTGGGGCCATATATGTGCGTGACCCCTATAAGGTTCTCGTGGAAGAACAACTTAACGGGGGAGCTTATGGGGAGCTGACGCAACAGGACTGGCGACTGATCTTGCCTTATCTCAAGGAAAACGAACGCCTATTCAACATATCCGTGGATGATGATCTTCTCACAGTCCGTGGTGAGAAGAAGCCTCCAGAGGAGGTTTACCGGAAGATTACTGCCCTTAAGGTGAAAGCACTTGCCAAGGCTATGGTGGTTGAGTAGACGAAGGCCGCACAGGGTGACTGTTCACGGGATAGAAGGGCTGACGGAGCAAGGGGCGCAGCACGAATGACCAATGCTTCAATAGTTCAGGGTGCCTCTAGAAATTAGGATACCGGCCCGAGTTCAAGGCATGCGAAAATTTTAACCGCAGGAATACTCGTAGTATTTCGAGGATTACAATTTGAGCATAACGCAGAAATCGAGTTGATAGACAATTTTTAGAGGTGGCCTTCATTTCTGCGTTCAGGACAACATATCAGGGAACGAAAGAGGCCGTTAACGGACAAGGGCTAACAGAAGGGACAAAGATGGCAAAGAGCAAAGTCGGGGCCGTTATGGTTGTGGGCGGCGGTATCGCTGGCATACAAGCGGCCCTTGATCTGGCAGATTCCGGGTTTTATGTGTACCTGGTTGAGAAATCGCCGACGATTGGCGGCAGAATGGCCCAATTGGATAAGACATTTCCTACAAACGATTGCTCCATGTGTATCATTGGGCCAAAGCTTGTGGACTGTAGCCGCCACCTGAACATAGAGATACTTACCCTTTCCGAAATAGAGACCATTTGTGGAGAAGAAGGTAACTTTCAGGTAAGGATTCACCAGCAAGCACGCTACATCGATCCCGACAAGTGCACAGGATGCGGAGATTGTGCACAAGTCTGCCCTGTGAGTCTCCCAGACGAATACAACCAAGGCCTTGGCTTGAGGGCGGCAACATTCCTTACTTTTCCACAGAGCGTTCCACGGGTTTACTGCATCGATAAGAAAGACAGGGCGCCCTGCATATCTGCCTGTCCGGCTCACATCAATGTCCAGGGCTATGTGGCCATGACAAAGGCCGGAAAATACAGGGAAGCCATTGAGATCATCATGAAGGACATGCCTCTTCCTGGCGTTCTGGGAAGGGTATGTGTGCGATTCTGTGAAAAAGAATGCCGCCGCCGCGAGGTGGACGAGCCTGTCTCTATCAAGGAACTGAAACGGCTTGCCGCGGACCGGGTCGATATCCTTTCCCTGCCGATCCCAGAGATCACCCCTA
>Ga0307424_1000026_pt1 | contig 57028 bp, 61 predicted proteins | sample SalMarWE160320MG_FD_202157 | JGI IMG/M metagenome (GOLD analysis project Ga0307424, IMG submission 202157) | Salt marsh sediment microbial communities from the Plum Island Ecosystem LTER, Massachusetts, United States - WE1603-20 | ecosystem: Environmental > Aquatic > Marine > Intertidal zone >... | reverse complement strand
TGATTGATTGGGTTAATTTAAAAAAAAGGTAGCGTTTAGGCAGGCTTACAGCGCGAAAAAATTTCGCTCTTCAGAGCTGGCTGATGAGGGCTTTTCCATCTCAAGCCTCCTTTGGTTGGTAGTTGATATTGACTCATAATATATCACCAAAGGGCGACCAGGGAACCCTGCATAGTATCTATTTCGTTCAGCATTTCTGAGCCAAAATATCATGTGATATCAGAAAGATAGATTGACAACCGTTTGCCAGGGTGAAGACCTTATCGGCCTCCACCTCGAATTGATTGGATTAAATATAGAGGGTCTCTATCCATTTCATGGCTTCCGTATCAGAAACCTTTCCCAGATAAATTTGAGGCGGTGAGAGATTCGCGTGGCGTAAAATGACCTTACTCACGATTTCAATTGACACCTCTGAGCGGCTTAGATATGTGGCTGCAAACCGTCTTAGATCATGCGACCTTAAACGAATTCCTACCTCTTTTCTCCAGCTCTTTTGACCGTTGTTCTATCAGCCTCGTAACACATAGGAAAAACTCTTTGATCTGGTTGAATGTTCTTGTCCCTGATATACTCTTTGAGTCTGTCGGCTACTTTCTGTGGGATGAACACGTGCTCCCGCCTTTGCCCGCTTTTGGGGTCTCTGAGCGTCAGTTTTCTGTCTTGGACGTCTCTGAGAGTTAGTTTCAAAACCTCGCCGACTCTCATTCCGCCTCTGGCCATCAGTTCCAGCATGAGGCGGTTTCTTGGCTTGTCTGTCTTGAAGATAATTTCGTCGATAACATCTTTTTTCATGATGTCCCAGGAGGTCATGGGTGTCGCTTTGAACATCTTTCGTAGGATTAGGGTGTCGCAGGGGTTTTGGAAATCTTGAGAGATATTGGTTCTGATGAAGTTGAAGAAAGCTGAGAGGTGGGAATAACGGATGCGTTTGGTTTGCTGTTTGTCCCCTCTGTCGAGTTCGAGGTCAAAAACTGCCGATTTTTCCAATTCTTCCTTAACGACAAGCCCGATCTTTTCTAAGGTATCATTCTCCCTTATGCATCCAGCACCTCGCGTACTCGATCAATATCGTGAAAAAGTGCCCCACAGATCAGTACGAATGGACCTACCAGATCAGGTATTTGCTTGAGCCTCGTTGGGCTTTATGTCCCTTTGTTCAGGGAGTGCGATATGAGGCACGGATGATGGTTACGATTTTATAGGGAAAAGAGGCTGAACCCATAAGAGTCGCTCGTCAAGCAATTGAAATGTAAGGTTCTTTTAGAGGGTAATAATTCATCTATCACAGGAGAAAGAAAGTGCCATGGAATAATACCTAAACGATGCATTTTTTTGTTGCATTGCCGTTAATTTTAAAATATTGGTTGCAAGCTTTACGGTCTTTCGACATGAAAGGCTAAATGTGAGCTTTAGTTTTGGGGCTTTTATTTAATGCGATTAAAAAGAAAAGCCTAAAGAAGAAAGGGATTTTCAGACACTATCCACAGATCAAGATCAGGGCCAATAGCGTGTATAGGTTCCTCCCAGCAAAGGTCTTGGTAGGTGGGGTTAGATAAGATCCACATATGCATGAAAAGGCGCAGTACCCAGTTGGAAAATATTTTCATGGGTTTTTTGACGAGTGATATCTTTAGGGAGCAAAAAAATGCAAAAGCTGGTCGTCACCCTACCGAAAAGAATGCCTTTGGCTATGCGAATCTCGAAGGCGAGCGGTCAAATCAGAAAGTGGCTCGAAATCGTTGATGTTGCCTTCAATGATGAGAGGGACAAGTTGCAGCTGACAAAATGGGAGGAAAAAAATCGTGAGTATCATTATCACTATTCAATTATCAAAGAGAAAGCATCATCGGCTAGTCAAGTCAGTAGCCGAAGAAAGGGTCACACTTTAGACCCTTCCGAGACCCCAGCGTCTCACTGCGAAATCGAAACCCAAATTTCAGATGTTCATCCTGGCTCTGATCCCATTCTCTAATTCATTCGCTTTTCAAGAGGGGTTAGAGAAGTCAGACCCGGATGAGAGTGTAGAGGAAGTATTTAATGGATCAGATTCTGGATCGCCCGTTGGAAGAAGCAAATTCTATGCTTAATAGAACGGCCTTAATTTCTTGTTGACCAAAATCGAAAAACTGTTCGATATCCAACGTCTTTTTCAAATACCTTAATAAAGTTTTCCGGAGGGATTATGAAAGAGAAAGTAGAGAACGGGCACTTGAAGTTCCGCCAAGATGCGACCATGGCTATGGCGGCAACCGAGATCGTAACAGGGGAGACTGAAGACTTCCGGAAAGGAGTCGGCTTTCGCAGAACTTTTTTGGAGATTCTTATGAACAGAAAGGAGGAAATCGAAAAGTCAATCAACAGTTTGACCAACGGCAAGAAGGAATACGCGGGCCTGTTCTCTTCTGATGAGATAATAGAAGAATTGGATCGCGCCGTACTTGAGATTGCAGCACAAACCCATTTCAGCCTCTTGGAAAGAAAAAGTAAAGAATTGAAAAATCTCTCTTAAAGTAATTAAGATGTCTGATCTCTTGGAAAATTCAGGTTACTTCCATTGCAAAAGGTTCCATTGCAATATGCTAAGAATCCGATGCGTGGATAGGCAGAATAAGAGGCATCTGGGTCTTGGTCATGCGGAAACTCATTCTACATTGTCTCGGGTCGCTGCTTTTGTCCGTTTTCCCGAATGTCAGAATTGTGAGCAGGGTGAGATGATATGGAAGGAAGTCACATGGATTAACAAATCGAAAGGTGAGCCATTGACAGTTTTTGAACTCATCAGTTTGCTCGTAGGCTCTTCGTATTGCCAATCGCATCTCTTTATCCGTGTAACGAAGATAGTGATACTTCTTCCCTTGTTTTACCGGGCAAGTTTCAAACCCAATGTCTGGGGTTTGTACGACATGCACGGCAATGTTTGGGAGTGGTGTCAGGATTGGTATGACGATTATTCTGATGATGCGGTGACTGATCCTGTCGGCCCATCTTCCAGCCTATACCGAATCAGACGCGACGGCAGCTGGTTCGACTTCGCCAGGGATTGCCGTTCGGCGCGTCGCTACTGGTTTACGCCCGACACCCGGTACGACATCTTGGGCTTTAGGCTTGCACTTTCAGATCAGTGAAGCTGTGGGATGGTGGGATAAAATGGATTTAAAACCCTATATGAAAGTTTGTTGCTTAGAATTTTAATGCAACCGAACAAGCCCATGAACCATGTGAGCAAAACATCACCCCCTGGTTATGGGCAGCGTTAACAGCAATTTCGACTTCTTAGAAACCTCAAAGCCCCGATATTTACAAGTTCCATTATGGTAGCAATGACAGCCAGTGATCTGCGCTGATGATCATTATTTTCAAATCATTGTTGGAAATAAGTTTGCAGATATCACCTATATTGACGAGCTGGACTGCCGGGATATTGAGGGCCTTTTGAAATTTCATCAGGCTTTTTGATGCATGATCATCAGATAATTTTGTTTCAATAAGGAGGAAAGGGTTGTGATTGTTTGAAATCAGGAAATCGACCTCTTCCTTGTCCCTGTTTCTTAGATAATGCAAAGAGAAATTCCCGAGCCCGAGATCATTCCAGTTTGACACGGCCCTGAGAAGTTCCAGAGCGACCATATTTTCAAATTTTGCTGCCGGGGAATCAATCCCGGCATAATCGAAGAGATACAGCTTTTTCTCCTTGGTTATGGCCCTTGATATTTCCGTATAATAGCCTTTTCATTTTCATGTCAGACAACACAAAGCCGTAACCTAATATTGTCGAGACAAGATTCGATCATAACATAATATTGTCAATTGAAGAACCCCGCAGTCCCGCTTGTGCAGCGGGACGGGGAATCTCCCAAATTTAAGGAGAATTTCTTTATTTGAGTTCGCTCGCCAACCCCGCCGCAAGCAGCAGCGAATGCGCTCGCTGAGCATTTTCAAAAACGGCAGGGCTACCCAGGAATTGATATGAATATCCGATCACGTGGGGCTCACCACATTCTCGGCAGTTTGATTTGTCCAGGAGTTTCATTATATCCAGACCGTTATTTAATTGAGCCATTTATGGCTTTTCTTTCAGAAGATCCCGTACAGTATTTATCCCCGTCGTAATATGGCCGCAATTTCATCGCGATAATTGATACTCGCATCATCTGCGGCAATGAGATCAATTTCGTGAGGAGATGATACGCCCAGACCCAATTCGACGGCTCTGGCGATTTGTACCTGATTAAAAATTTTTCTTTTCATAATCTGCTTATTGCTGCCCAGATGCTTTAAAACAGCTACCCCGACCGCATCGATGGCCACGCGATCCGTTGAAGCGAGAAAGACATTTCCTTTTTTAACCTTGCCGGTGGCAGGACCGCCGTCCACAAAGACATCGACTCCGTCCATGACCACCAGTTTGGGACTGAACGCTTGGTTTATTTCCGCAATCAGCTTTTGCTGATGCCTTGAACCGTGAAGTTCACTCATATATGGGTAACCATGCCGACCCGTCGGCACAACCCCCACGTGGAGTTTCAGTGAAAGAGTGAAAACACCCCCGAACTGGTGGGTTTTAAGACATCCGGTGGAAACCAGGCACTCGGATTCCAGGATGGGGCGGGCGACACGAAAACCCTCCCGCCAGTGAGAATCGTTCGTTTTAACCGGTACCCAGTCTTTGTCAGCCAGCGTGTCGAAATCGATGACCTTAACGCCCAGATCTTCCATAAGGGGGATAATGCCTTTTGCTGTCATGACCTCCTGAGTGGGCGGGTAACTCCGCTCCCCCAGCGTAACGGAGCGGGCGCCCATTTTCCATATCTCCTCCACCAGTGCAACAAGAGTGTCATTGTGGGTGGAACCCGGGGTAGTATCTGCCGTATTGAAATTGGGTTTGATCAAAACATCCTTGTTCTTCACCGGATTGATCCCAAGCGCACCGATAGAATATTCAACACCCTTTGTCCGGTCACTTGTACCGGCAAGCGTTACTTTCGTCATTGTATATCCTTAGCATGGCGATTTAAAGATTGAACTATTTATTAAATCAAAAAGACTTCGGCCGGAAATTCCATAGGATATTTTAACACACAGGGGGAATGTTTGCAAATTGAATAGCCTGCATTTCAGGAAAGGAGGGGCTTTTTCAAATCGTTGGAGAGAAAAAATCGGCGATTTTCTTTGTCCCGAACGTGACATTCGGCATCCTGTACCAGATGGATGGATTCTAGTCCAAAGGCGTGGGACCATATTTCCGGTAGAGCATATCAGCAAGGGAGGTCGCTCCGTGGTAATAGATGAGTACCTCGGCCGACGCACAGGGAAGATTGAATACCACCAGTTCGAAGGGACACCCGTAACCGGTATCGGGTGTTCCCACTGAAGCGCAGGTGCTGACCGCAGCCATTTCCAACTTCAACGGTCAACCAGCTTTGGTCGGGCGCTGCCGAAGCAAGCGAGGCCACACTGGTCTACAGGCTGTCCTTGATTCCGTCTCCGTTGCCGTCCCCGTTCGTTGTTCGCGGCGGCGTCTTGCACATCGGCCGGAACGCCCGTACCGGCGTATGGAGGGCTGGCTCTGCAGGTGCATTTTTGGTGAGTTTTGAGAGTTTCGTCGGCAAAAAAGGGAGACCCAGAAAAAGGAGTTCTTATCAGCTATCAGCGATTATAGATGGGAGATAATAAGATCAGCCGTTTCGTCGGCCGAGAACCGGTTTCTGGGTCTTTGAACGCGACAAACATTCGTGGCTCTAACCAGTTCAATGCATTGATCAAAAAAAGTCTGGGCGACGTCAAGGCCGCTCGCCAGATATCTGCCGTAGGTATGTGTCATGATTACCGATGTCTTTTGCGCGCCCTTGAACGGTGTCATTTGGACAAAATCCTCATCCCAAACCACAAGTTCGTAGATAGAACCGACCTTAAGCGGCGACGAAAAAAATCGGTCGTGGCAGGGGACCTGATATTTTCGCACTGAATCCATGACGGGATCCAGAGGTTGATGTCCAGGATTCACCCCCATGGCCTCAATCATTTCATGTGAGAGTTTCTGCTGGGGATATCCGGGAAAAACGACCGCCGGTTTTCCAACTGCAGCTTCTAAGGGTGACAGGTCATCGCACATCAGTTGCCCACCACGGTTCAGCAGAGCCCGGGTCAGAGTTGACTTACCGGATCCTGATTTGCCGACCACAATAACGGCACTGCCGTCGATGTTGAGGGTGCTTCCGTGAAGGGGCAAGAGCCCGCGCTGAAACAGGAGCGCTCCAAAGGCCGCACCCATGAGGTAGGCCAGTAATTCATTGGCAGCAGCTTTCTCATTTGGCTCCACCACAATGGTATCGCCATTTTCGATGTAAAACCGGCCAACTCCCTCAATACTAAAGAGAACCGCATCCCTGCTGGACTGGATCTCTTCTGTATTTATGATCAAGTCTGAAAGCACTCCAGGTGTTTTTCCTGTTGAGATCACCACGTCAAATGGGGGCTCCCCCGGCAAAAGCCCCCCGATGGGAAACGCCGCCTCGATAGACAGTCCGAATACCTGGTAGTGATGCCTATTCATCGCTCAAAAGCTCTCCATAGATGAAGAAAATGGATCTTTTAAACCCACCATTTTGGCCATTGATCGATATACGGTGCAAACCGGATGAAACAAAAAATAGAGCGGAAACAATGGGTCTGGAATTGAAAGGGTCTGGATTTCCAGGTCCGTGGGCATTAGAAGTCCGTTAATGTATCGGATTCTATCAGCATTTTTCTTGAGAAGGACAAACATGTAAACAATAATGCGGTACATGTGGCCGGAAAACAGGGTCGCCTCCTTGGCTGTCTCGCATGTCTCAAGAAATGGTATAATCATGGCAGCCAGTTTGGCCGCCCGGTCAACATCAAATCCGTCTTGCCACTGGGTCGTATAATCGGTGTCAAAAAGTAGCTTCAGGAGAACCAGTGTCTGCCCCAAGACGTCGCCAACGGCTGAACTTTTGTTCTGGCAAAAAAGTTTTTTGATCTTTACGTCCGACCATCTTTTGAGAATTTCATGAACATCAAAGAGCCATGACAAGCGCGACCACTGATGATAGGCGCCGTGGAGACAAAGATAGAGGAAATTGTCAATGGGACCCAGAATGGGTACGGACACATCATTTAAAAGAATTCGGTCGGACCTCAGCCACAGGCGGCCAAAAGGATGTTCCCTCAGAAAACGGTTTTTCAACCTGCTCAAGCGCCAGTGAACTTCCAGATTTACACCGGTTTCAGGATGAACAAAGGTGCGATGATGATGGACCATCTGAAAAAGCTTTTTTTGTCTCTTTGTCAGCAACCGGTTTCTACCGATGCCCCGATATCCCATATTTTTTAAAAGGACCTCGACGCTGTCCAGATCGTCTACTGGTACTAAGATATCCAGGTCACTGGAAAGTCTCAAGGAGGTGTCATTAAATAATACCTGAGCCAATGCAGGGCCTTTAAGGGATATCATTGGAATTCCGGCCCGTTGAAACTGGTCTACGACACGGCATAAAGCATCTGAAAGGTTCATACTGACGAAGATATTGGTTTTATGCTGTGCTGCCAAGGTTTTTCTGATCCTTTCAGGGAATACTGGCAGTGCTCCTTGCTGAACTGCATTAAAGACCAGAGGGCCGACGCAATGTTGATCGGAGAGTTGTAAAAATCTCTCCCAGTCAACATCCGATAGGTTGTTTCGGGAAACCAAAAGGCTTAAATTTTCATCATTTTTTGAAAGGAATAACAGAATTAACCGGAGCTCTGGTGAAAGTTTAGAGCATATGTCACAAGGAATGTTAGCGTATCGTTTCACGGCAGTTTTTTGTTGAGAGTTTTTTCTTGACTGTTTATCTATTATAGTGTATGAGAATTGTAAATTTTTTTGTCAGGATGGTAGAAGAATTTTATAGTATTTATTGAAAGAATGAGGGCGTCATGGAAAAATCCGCTACTGAGAAAAAGGAATATCAGAAACCGGAACTCGTTGAATACGAAAATCTGAATAAAATTACGGCGGGATCGATCCCAAGCGGACCGGTGTAGTAGACATTTTTTCTTTAAATGGATCTGGAAAAAAGTTAACCGACCGTATCAACCTGTTGAACAAGGATGAAGGCATGGTAACGCCATTAGAAGAAAAAAAGGAATATCAGAAACCGGAGCTCATTGAATACGAAAACCTGAATGCGATAACCGGAGGCACACGCCCTTCTGGAGATTAGAGAATTTCTCCAAACAGCTCAACACCAAGATATCCTGCCAAACCCAAAACAATTGGATGAGGGGAGCATCGTGAAAAAAAAATCCGGAGAGAAAAAAGCATATCAGAAACCGGAACTGATCGAGTATGAGAACATCAATGAGGTTACCGCGGGAAGGCCATCCGGTCCCGCTTGATATGCGGTTCATCTCTTAGCCGAAATCTATTTAAAGAGCTTTGTCAGAGCATTTTTAGTTCAGACCACAAACTCGAATCAGCCAAAATTGCCTTTTTAAGGGTAAGATGGCTGCATTTGAGCATGAACGTCCAACTTATCCCGCCAAGAATTGCATACGAAATCAGTGAGGCGATTGCAGCCCCTTCAATTCCCCATACCGGTATCAATAACGTGTTCAAAACCAGGTTGCTGCAGCAGGCAATACCTGAAAGTATCATACAGAGCTGAATTTTACCCTCAGTGAAAAACAACACGTTTGCCAGTTCACTGAATGATAGAAATACCGTGCTTATGATCAGAATCCTCAACGCCTGAATGCCCGAGGAAAATGCGTCTCCGTACAGCGCAATAATCCAGTGACTGAAAGCAACTCCCACTGCGGCCATTAAAAGACAAATACCGGAAGAAGCTTTGAGCGTTCGGAAAAAAAAACGGTATTTCTCCGAATCCCGGTCCTCATGAGCGTAAAGCCTTCCGGCCAGGGCAGTTGTGATGCTTTGGGGTACAAACAGAAAACACCCGGCGATCGCTACGGCAACCGAATATACGCCCAGGGATTCATCACCCAGGAAATAATAGATAAAAAACTGGTCGGACCTGAAGATGAGAAACAGAAAGAGGCCGGTCAGCAACGCATTGAAACCATATACCAGCTCTCTTTTTAGAAGCCTTCGGTCCACAAAAAACTTCAACTTGATTCCAGCAGGTGGGTTATTCAGTACAAACAGAACCAGTTGTATTAGGATCACCAGGCACATGGCTGCAACCCATGTAAAGGGTGTCAAAAAACCCGCTGTAAATAGCGCGACAATAGAAAGGAGGCCGATGGCTTCCGCCGTCAGAACGTAAAGATTCATTTGAACGAGATTCTGCTTTGCAATATAGAAGGCCCTAAAAAGAACCATTTGAAAGTGTATTCCCACAAAAACTGCGCCCAGAAAAAGAAATCCCCACGTATAAACTGAAGGGGTCAAGCCCACCGCTTTCAGCCCCCAGAACACACCACCATAACACAACGCCATGAAAAACAGGATGGACCCATTGGTCTGAATCATTTCAAGGTAAGGTTGATGTCTCCGGGTATGAAAATAGATGATGACATTGTTGAGTCCCAGGTGTCCGAATGAAGCGATGAGCGTAAATCCGGTCCAGGCGAAAGAGAGAACCCCTTTCTGTTCAGGTCCTAAGGCCCTGGCTGTCAGGATACTGCTCACAAAAGCCATTGTAAAAACCATGACCCGGGTGAACAGATTGCTTTTTACATTGTTCCTAAAGACCACTGCCGTTTTTTTCCTTTTCTGAGTCCATCAGCGTAACAGGAGTGTGCGGATATGGTTCGAAACGCCTCTGAGTTTTAACAGGGGATCGCGGGCCATGGCTTCAAACCAGAAAGAGACCGGGTTGTTGCGCAAGTGAGAGAGAACGCTGATCTGCCGAAGCCAGGGATTCAGATGGTTTTCCACCCAACGCCGCCGCTCTTCCGCAGGGATGCCCGAAAGATGAGATCGGCTGTAATAGTCATTGATGGCCGTTTCAGACCAGGGATGAGACTCGAAGAAACCGCCACCTTTCTCCTGGTACAGCAAGGTTCCCGGGTACAGGTGAAGGAGACTCCAAGTACTGGTATCCGGTTTCAACCGCTTCAACCACGCAAGCTGGCGATTAAGACTTTCAATGGTTTCATTTTCCAGCCCGATGAGCATGTAGGCATGGGCCCGAATGCCATTTCCCCGGCAAAGCCGGAGTGCCGTTTCGCTGGCTTTTAAGTCTTCATTTTTGTTCACCTGGTTGAGCTGATGCTGGTGGCCGCTTTCGATTCCCAATTCGATTTTGACACAGCCTGCTTTTTTTAAAGAAGAAAGAATCGAGGCGTCGATGCGATCTGCCCGTGTCTGGATGGCCCATTTTAGCTTTTTTTGAAATCCGTGATCTATCATGAGTCTACAAATGGTTTCCACACGGTCCCGGTTTGCCACGAAATCATTATCCAGAAAATAAATACCGTTTACCTTATAGCGCCCTGTGAGCTCTTTGAGGCATCCCATGACATATCCCGGGCTGTGAAAACGAATCCCACGCCCATAGGTCAGCGATTCGGCGCAAAACGCGCATTGGTGTGGGCACCCCCTTGAGGTTAGAACCGTTGCAACGGAAAGGTTGAATCCCCAAATGGTTGCAGGATTTTCCTTTATATAATAAGGCATGTTCAGGATATCCAATTTTGGAAAAGGAAGTGCGTCCAGGGACGTGATTTTTTCAGGTGGCACTGACACGATATCATCGTCTTTGCGACCGGAGATTCCCGGTATCGATAACGGGTCGTCTCCGTTCGCCAGGGAAGCAAGAACGAACTCTCCCTCACCGGAAACGGCCCAGTCGACTCCGGGAATCTGTTTTAAGGTTATTCCCGGCATGGCCGTAACGTGGTGGCCACCGGCAATGATGGTTTTATCGTAGAACGTGCGGATAAATTGAACGCACTCCACCGTATCATAAATGGCGGGGGATACCGTGCTCAAAGCAATCAGATCTGGAGAGAACTTCAGGATCTCCTGTTTCATGACATCCTGAATCTTTGATCGTTCACCCCTCAATAGGTTGTATTCCATGGTCCTATCAAAGAGCTTGGTTTTATGACCATGAGCGTGCAGAACTGCGGCCATAGAACAAATGCCAATGGGCATCCAGCGCGCGGTGAACCGTGTTAGAAGCGGCGTTATAAAAAAAAATCTCACGAAAATTCCTTTTAGGGGCCGATCATGGTGTAAACCGTTTTAGTATCGGTGGAAAATACAACATGAAAGGCATCCAAAAAGGCCTGGTTTTCTTTGAACGGCTCGCCGCCAATCACAAGCCAGCTGTGCCCTTCGAGATGGCTTTCTGCTTTTTTCAACCCGATGACCAGACCGGCTTGTTGCCCCTTACGAATGCACCAGTCAAACAGAACCAGTGATCTGGGGAGACAGGGTTTTTGTTTTCTTAACAACCGATGCTGTATGAAATGGCAAGCCTTCCAGAGGGTGAGGAGGTTAGGGTTGCAAGAGTTGTCTGCTGGGCTCGAACGGTTTTGCTGACGGTTTTTTTTCGCTATTTTTTTGACAATGTCATCGATGGAGTACTTTCGAATGAGGCGTTCGAAATAAAATACCCTTGGCAGTGCATAGAGCACCATGGCGACATTGCGGGCAGTGTCGGATATCAATGTGGACAGTCCTCTCTAACATTCCTGCGGACCATTTAATCCGTGAAGATCAATTCTTTTTCCCTCATTTCAGCCAGGAGCGCACGAATATCCCGGGTCAGCGTGGTTTCTTCGACGTCGTATTCGTCGAGCAGCGCCATTAAAATATCCTCCAGACTGCGATTCCCGTCAACCATTTCCCAAAAAGAGACGCCCACGGCCTGAAGTCCAAAACAGCCGCCTGTTTTGGGATTTAAAAGCACGATCTCACCGTCAACTTCTTTCCATTTAATATCCGGGTTTTTTCTAAGGAAATTCGACATGGTAATTCCTTTTTGGGTGAGAGCAGAATGCCTTGGTTTTTTATTAATTGATTATAGGAAAGAGTGAACTGCACGACAAGGAAAAAGTTGAACGGGGCATTTCTTGTATGGCTGTGTCAGTTAAAAGGAAACCTCTTTTCATTTGTTTCATTAGGACAACTTTGCGTGAGACTTAACTTTTTATGAATATATCAAGATTTATCAAAAAAAACAAAATACAAATATGGATATATAAATACAATATTATATATATTTGTAGCTATCAATTTTAATAAATACAATACTGATGTCCTTCCAGAATCTTCTGCGTTAAAAGCACTTATTCCCATATCTGTATCAATTTCAGAATTTTAGAGACGACATAATCGCCTGATTCGGCATGTGGCACACCCCTTGCTCTATGGGTGGGCGAAAATATTCGTGCTTCGGCATAAAAACGACACCGAAGAGCGAAAGAGAGGGATGAGTACGAAAAAGGTAGAGGCGATTACCGCGAGAAGGAAAAAAACCTGACCTGGGTATATATTTGGTATATTTTCTTGAAGCGCACAAAAAAAGAGCTGATCGTCAAACCGATAACCTACTATTTTTATTAGGTTATTTCTGGTCGGGACGCGGGGGATTTGTTCCCCGGGCCCCATGAGCCCCATACAAGTAACCCGAATTTGGAAAGCAACCGTAACTCATTAAAATCCCAGATTTTCAAGGAATTACTCGATTCCTCCAATTCCCGCCGGTAGACGTTATTCCGTCTACCAGAACCTATTTGGAGTGAAAACGTCTACCAAAACGTCTGCCATATTTTTTGAGAAAAAGCCTGACCTTTATTTGTTTACCCGGTCTTTAAGATGTGCGCCAGGGGTGAACTTAACACCCTTGGAGGCCGGGATCTGTATTTTTCCACCGTACTCAGGTTTCTGCCTTCACGGGCAACTCGCTTCACAACTTTGAAACTCCCAAGGCCTATTAGAGAAATAGAATTCCTTTTTTCCGAAGCAGCTGTGATCCCTTCAATTACAGTATTGATTGCATCTCCTGCCGATTTTTTGGTGATGTTTGTGTTTTTCAAAAGAATGATTGTCTTTTTGTGGCTATAATGAGAAATGTGGAGAGTCATTGTGTGGTCGGTCAAGCTTCGTATGCGAGAGAAGCTACCATCTGGATATTCCAAAGATTCAGCACTACCTAAAATGACAGATATCTGCCATTGAGCTCAGGCTTTTAGCGCCTAAATATTATCCGATATCAATTAGACACATAGATGTCCGGCAAGGGCCGATGCCAGTGGAACTGGCGATAATCGCCTTTCCGCCAAGATGCAGATATCAAGAATATTGGCCAAACCATTCCCGGCATCCGGAAAGCCACGACCAGCCTGTGGAAAGATCATCGGAGACCGCTTCAGGGCAATCCTTGAAATTCCACGTTCCACCGACAAACCCTGATTCAAACCTCAGATGCGGATGAGACCCGTCATTTCGCCATTCATCCCTCTAAATCCCCATTTCGTCGCAAGCCTCTTGCAATGTTTAGAAATTCTGCTTACCAATATGAACAGGAAAACGCAGAACCGGCGATGCACGACTCACAACTCTTTTCAAGGGAGGGATCATCATGATTGGTCGAAAAATATCACGCCGCTCCTTTATGAACATTACAGCCATGACAGCAGTTGCGATGGCGGTAGACTGGAGAAGGATAGAGGCCTTTGCAGGCCGGATGGGGCCAAATAAGGACTACCCCACAGTGGTCATCGGCGCCGGACTGGGAGGGCTCTGCTGCGGGGCCCATCTGGCAAGACAGGGTGTTCCGGTGACCGTAGTGGAAAAGCACGATATCCCTGGCGGGTACGCCACTGCATTTGATCGTGCAGGAGGGAAATTCCGTTTCGAGGTGTCACTGGAAGGTACTGCCATAAAGGGGGGTGCTGCCGGACGGATGCTGACACATCTCGGCATCATGGATAAACTCCACTGGGCAGCGCTTCCCGACGTCTTCAGGGTCAAGGTTGGGGATACGGAAATCCTTTTTCCCCAGCGCGACCCCGAGGCCTTCATTCAGGAACTCTCTAAGCACTTCCCTCATGAGGCGACCGGTATCCGGGATTTCATCCAGGAGGTCCTCGGTATCGATGGAGAACTCCATCAGTATGGGGACCAGTCAGGTTTCTTGAAAACCCTTCTGAAGCCCATCTTTCCCTTCCAGTATCCCAAGATGTGGGCGGTCAGGAACAAGACCCTGGCCGATTTAATGGATGGATATGTGAAGGACACCCGGGTGCGGGGAATCCTCTCGGCCATGTGGCCCTATTATGGTCTGCCGCCTTCAAGGCTCTCTGGTTTCTATTATGCGGTTGCCACCGCTGGATATCTCAAAAGCGGGTCTTACTATATCAAGGACCGGTCCCAGGCCCTGAGCGATCTGCTGGCAGAGACCATCGAGGGTGCAGGGGGAAAGGTCCTCTGTGAGACCGAGGCAAAGGAGATCCTCATTGAAAAGGGGGCGGTCAAGGGGGTCAGGACGGCCTCAGGAGATGTCCTGCCGGCACGGGCCGTGGTGAGTAACGCGAGCGCGCTTCACACCTTTCAAGACATGCTCCCGTCCGATGCGGTGTCTGAGGCGTACCGCAAGAAGCTCTTCTCCTACCGACCCAGTATTTCATGCTTTATTGTCTGGCTGGGATTGAACCGTGAGCTGCGCGGTACGGTGCCATGGTACAGCACAGGCGTCGGATCAGGCCAAGGGGCCGAAGCCGATTATGTCTCCTGCCTTAAGGGAGAAGTGGAAACATGCAGCTTCGGTGTGACGCTTTACGATACCCTGTACAAAGGCTACTCCAGCCCCGGGACCTCAACATTGAAGCTCATCTGCCTTTCCGGTTATGATCCCTGGAGAAGATTTGAAGCGGATTACAGGGCCGGGAACAAAGGGACGTACCATAGGGAAAAAGATCGCTGGACCGATATATTGATCCGGCGAACCGAGGAGTACCTTATTCCGGGACTCAGCGCCATGATTGAGGTTAAAGAGGCCGGGACCCCTCTTACGTGCTGGCGATACACCGGGAACACCGATGGGGCCATCTACGGATTCGAGCAGTCCATGGACAATGCCTTCATGAACCGCATCGATAACCGGACGCCAGTAAAGGGGCTTTACCTTTCAAGCGCGTGGGGGAACCCGGGCGGTGGATTCGGGGGGGTGCTCAGGGCAGGGGAGAGGACCTTCGAGCAGATCATGGAGGACTGGGCCTGAAAAGAAGGGAGGCAGCAAATGATCATCAAAGGAATCGTTTTTGTGGTGCTGAGTATCGTGATTGTCATGAAGTTCAGAAAGGAGCTCTTCGCCTTCAAGCGACATGGACCCTACATGTTCGTAGCAGCCGAGGGGCTGCTGCTGTTGTTTGTCCTCAATGCAGGATCCATGTTTCAGAGCCCCTTCGCTCTTCGGCAGGTCTTCTCCTGGATACTCATGCTTGTATCTGCGGGGTTGGCCGTTTCGGGGTTCACCGCGCTTAAAAAATACGGACAGGCAGTTAAGGACTGGGAGGATACAACCCGGCTCGTCCATGAAGGGGTGTTCACGTATATCCGGCACCCCCTCTATGTCAGTCTGATGTTCCTGGCCGGGGGCATGCTGCTCAAAGATGTCTCTTTGCAGGCGGCATCGGCATTCATGGTTACGGTCTGTTTTCTTGTGGCCGCCTCCAGGGTGGAGGAGAGAGAGAATCTGGCAAAATTCGGCGCCGAATACGAGCATTATGCCCTCAGAACAAAAAGATATGTCCCGCTTATTGTTTGATTGATCTGTTCCACTTCGGGTGATAGAATTGGGTTATGGAAAGGGTCTTATGGAATTCCGGTTAGACAAGAAGAGGGTTCTTACCTCCCTCGCCCTGACGGGCTTGTTCAATACCATCATTGCCCTATTCCTCACCCATCTTGGATTTGGCGGCGGGTTTTCAATCAACTTTGTCTTTTCCCAATCCATCGGCCTGAGCATGTGTTCGTTCATTCTTGCCGGACATCTTCTTGTGAGACAACCCTCCATCCTCGGCCATGCCATTTTGCTCCTGGTCGCCATGCCTGCAGGGGCCGCGGCCGGGACCTTTATCGGAGCACGGATTGCAGGCATATCCTTCTCAGAGATTCTCCAGGGGAAACCGGCCCTTTTCATTCAGATGCTTTTCGTAGGAATCCTTTTCGGAGCCGTGATCACCAACTTCTTTTTTTCGAGGGAAAAGATCTCTCAAACCGAAGCGCAATTCCAGGAGGAGCAGATCAGGAGACTCAACCTGGAAAAGAAGACCCTGGAAACCCATCTGAGGCTTCTTCAGGCCCAGATCGAGCCCCATTTTCTTTTTAATACCCTCTCGAATATCCTGAGCCTTCTCGATTCCGATCCTGTCAGGGGGAAGGCGATGCTTGTGGATTTCACCCGTTATCTCCGGTCATCGCTCTCGAGAACCAGGGACCGGATAACCACCTTGGGTCAGGAGATGGATCTGGTCCAGGCCTATCTGGAGATTCACAGGGTCAGGATGGGAGAGCGGCTTCGTTACGCCATCAAGGTCCCAGACTCCCTCAGGAACGTATCCTTCCCCCCCATGCTGGTTCAACCCTTGGTGGAGAACGCCCTCAAACACGGCCTCGAACCCAAGATCGAGGGGGGAGATATTCTGGTCCAGGCTGAGGACAATACCGATGGCTATCGTCTTGTTGTTGCGGACACGGGCGCGGGGCTGTCGGAAGACGCCCTTGCGGGAGTTGGCATCACCAATGTCAGGGAACGGCTGGAGGCCCTGTTTCATGGAAAGGCACGACTGATTCTTGAAGAAAACCAACCCACCGGTCTGAAGGTGACCATGGAGATCCCCCATGAATGATGTGAAGGCCATTATAGCGGATGATGAAGCGCCTCTCAGGGAATTCCTGCGCACGAGGCTCTCTGAGGTGTGGCCCGAACTCATCATTTCCGGCGAGGCGAGCAACGGCAGAGAAGCCCTGGATCTAATTCGGCGATACCGCCCGCAGATTGCCTTTCTCGACATCAGGATGCCGGGTCTGACAGGCATGGAGGTGGCTGAAAAGATTGCAGACGCCTGCCGAATCGTTTTTGTGACCGCTTATGATGCGTTTGCAGTGGAGGCCTTTGAGAAGGAGGCGGTGGATTACCTGCTCAAACCCGTGTCCAACGAACGGCTTAAGAAGACGGTCGCGCGGCTCAAGGATGGGTTGGAGACCGGCGTACCAGCTCCCGTTGAAACACTTCATCGCCTCATGACACGGCTTTCCAACGATGAGGAATTACGCCACCTACACTATGTCCGCCTCCAGCACGGCGACGGTGTGCGCCTGATTCCGGTAGATGACGTGATCTACTTCAAGGCACAGGACAAGTACACCCTGGTCATCACCAGGGAAGGCGAGTCGCTGATCCGAAAACCGATCAAGGAACTGGCAGCAGAGCTGGATCAGGAGAAGTTCTGGCAAATCCACCGGGGGACCATCGTTAACGTCCGATCGATCGACCGTATGAGTCGGTCCCTGACAGGTAAGGGGGTGGTCAGACTCAAAGAGCGCAGCGAGACCCTCAGGGTCAGCAACCGCTACATGCACCTGTTCAGGCAGATGTGACGATAACCTTTTCACACGACCCCATCTCATCCCATACGTCAGTACAACCCAAGGGACAGATCTTGAGGTCTCCAGTATTGGAGGGAGGCCCTTTTTTTTCTTTTCCTTTACACAAAATTGGCATTTCGGTATAGTTCCTCTAAGAAAAAACCAAGGCCATATTGCCTCACCTGGTCAATTCAAAGTGATGGAATCTGCGAACTTGTTCCATATTCCGCAAGATATAGTAAGCCGATGAAATTCTATGTATTATCGAAAAAAAACAGAAGGCTTAAGAAATTGATTCATCATATCAATGAAGATGAAGAGCTGCTTCAGTTGTGGAAATGTGCCAATGTGAACGCGGTGGACCGAAGCGGAATCAGTGATCATGGAGAGATCCATATCCGCATCGTGTCCAATGCCGCGTTGAAGCTGTTGCGTCTCTTAGTAGATGGGGGTGTCCAACCCAGTATCGTCAAAGATCACCACATGGACGTGGAAGACGCAGAGGTCGTGGTAGTGCTTGCTGCCTGTCTGCACGATATCGGCATTGCCGTTCACCGGGTGCATCACGAGGGATACAGCCTGATTTTAGGCTATCCAAAGGCCCGGGAGCTTCTGGCGGGCATCTATGAGGAGCCGTCCCTGACCATCGTAGCGGCAGAGACCATGCACGCCATGATTGCACACAACGCAAAAGAGACCTGTCTCACCGTGGAGGCCGGTGTTCTCAAGGTGGCGGATGCCCTTGACATGACGGAAGGCCGTTCCCGCATCCCCTTTGAGACGGGCAGGGTGAATATCCACTCGGTCTCGGCCCAGGCCGTGGACTCGGTGGAGATCAAGAAGGGCCAGGACCGGCCGGTCAAACTGGTAATCACCCTGGCCAATTCGGCGGGCATCTTTCAGGTGGATGAACTGCTGCGCCACAAACTTCAGAACTCAAGCATCAAAGACCATGTTGAAATCATAGCCAGAATAGAAGGGGAGACCGAACGCCGCCTTATTGAGATCTATAATCCCCAGTAGGTGGAGACCATGGACGCCAATCCAAGCAGGGGGTTCAATGGATTAAGGTGAGTTTTGCAGCGTACTTCAATCGAAATCGGCACCGGCAGGGCCACTTGTTCCAGGAACGGTTCAGATCCATATTGGTAGAAGCCGAGGAATATCTGAATGGTTTGACACACAAGGCTGAATAACCTATAGTGTGGCCTCAAAAAAAGAGCTTCTTATCCCCCATCTTACCTCACCAAACATTGCAAAATATAAGTGTTGAAATAAACAACGGAAAGGGTGGAAATAGATGAATAGAAATCGGGACCATAGAAAATACAAGGCAGATAAACAGCAAGGGGTGGAAATTATGGCCAGCAAGGATTTTTTGGACAAATTGGTCCTTATGTGTCCTGACGGGATCATCGGGGTCAATAGCGAGGGAACGGTCATCATCTTCAACGAGGCCGCTGAGAAACTCACAGGCCTGAATGCTGAGGACGTATTGGGTAGGGTTTCGATAACAGATGTTTACCATTATCCTGAGCTGGCTCGTGACATTAAGAAAAAGCTTTACAGCCCGAATTACGGCGGTGTAGGGCACGTGGATGGCATTGAAGTCTATGTGAAGGGATCCGGCGGACAAAAAATCCCTATTCGGCTTTCAGCCTCATTGCTGAACGAAAATGGGAAAGAAATCGGCAGCGTGGGTTTCTTTCACGACCTCACTAAAAGGAAGCGACTTGAAGAAGAGTTACGCAGGCGCTCTATTACGGACAGCCTTACAGGGCTTTATAACAGAAGACATTTCCACACGATCTTGGGTGATGAAACAAGGCGAAGTGGCCGCTACAATCGAGAGTTAACTCTGGCTTTGTTTGACCTGGACAACTTCAAACCGTTCAATGACAACTACGGTCATCAAGAGGGAGATAACATATTGCATCTGGTAGGAGAGAGCATGAAAGACATGCTCAGATCTACTGACTATGCATTTCGAGTGGGCGGCGATGAGTTTGCCTTTTTAATGGTTGAAACCGATTTGGAACATGGCGCCCCGGTAATGGAGCGCTTCAGAACTACTTTCAATGAGCGGTGGCCCCTTAAAATGTCTTACCTTGGCAGTAAGCTCAAACCGGTCACCATGAGTATAGGCGTGGCGCAGCTTGCGGATAACGAAAAAAGCGACAAGCTCCAACTCCGTGTTGATCTTGCCATGTACGAGGCCAAGAGTGCGGGCGGTAACTGCATGGTGTGCGCAAGCGAAGAGATCGGGATCAAGGACCAAAACAGGAGACCCTCCCTCACGGCTGAGTCGCATCCGTAAAATATTGAGCCCCATTATTAGGGTTAAGCCAAGGGGAGATGAATTGTAAAGGTACTCCCTTTGCCTAATGTGCTTTCCACTGATACCTTGCCGGCATGGACCTGCACGATATGCTTGACAATGGCGAGACCTAAACCCGTTCCCCCCAATTGTCTGCTTCTTGCCTTATCAACGCGGTAAAACCTCTCGAAGACCCGAGGCAGGTGTTTTTTCTCAATCCCACAGCCCTGATCACGAACGGTAATCGTGGTCTCATTTTCCTCCTGAACGGCCTTTACCTGGATGACACTTCCATCAGGGCTATACTTTATGGCGTTATCCAGTAGGTTTACGACAGCCTTTTCGAGGAGAGAGACGTCCATTTTGGCAAAAATATTTTCCGGGCAGGAAATCTCAACCGCTATCCCTTTGGCAGCCGCGGCTACATCACAAAGTTGAACCGCGCTCTGGAGCACCTGCCTCACGTCTCCTTCAATCACATCTATTTCTTGTTTTTCATTTTGCTGTTCAATTCTTGAGAGACTCAGTAGATCTTCGATAATCGCCATTAATCGATTTACATGCCTGTCTAAGATATCTAAGAACCGGTCAGCATCATCAGAGTTCATGGCGCCATCTCGGAGAGTCTCCACAGACCCCTTGATGGCGGTAATGGGCGTTTTTATCTCATGGGAGGCGTTGGCAACGAAGTCTCTGCGGATGTTCTCAAGCCTCCTGAGACGCGTGAAATCATTCAGTACAATGAGGGCGCCAATCGGGGTTCCCGATGCATCCTGCAGATTGGTGGCCTGAGCATTGAAAAACCGCACATCACCAGTTGAAATCACAATATCTTTTTCCAATGGTCCTGTGGCGGATAATGCCCTTGTCACAAAATCATAAAGGATCGTATTCCTGACGACTTCCTGAATACTTCGTCCTTTAGCTTCTGAAGGATTGCACGCTAACATCTCACCGGCAGCATGGTTCATGCTAATGACCCGCTCTTCCATATCCAACGCGATGACCCCTTCAGCCATGCTGGAAAGTACGGCCTCCATTTCATTTCGCTGCCGAATGATTCCGTTTAGCTGTCCCTGAAGCTTGGAAGCCATCTTGTTCAAGGCCACGGAGAGTGCTTCAATTTCCTCAGGCCCTGAAACGGGCGGCCTGGCCCGGAATTCGCCCCCTGCTACGGATTCGGCCCAGCTCTTTATCTGAGTGATGGGGAGGGTAATACGGCGGGAAATCAGCAGACTGAGTAGGGCAGCTAAGGCAGCGATAAAGAGACCTCCTATAACGATTTTCTGCTGGATATTATCTATGGTCCTGTCTATGGCATCCACCGGAATGGCGACCCGAACAACCGCGGTGATCTGATGCCCTTTTCCAACGGGCAAGGCAACATACATCATATTCTTTTCAAGGGTCCGGCTGTACCTGCTGGAAATGCCCTGGCCTCTCTTCAAGGCCTGGATAATCTCGGGTCGATCCGAATGGTTATCCATCCTGACAGGAGCCTCCTCAGAATCCCCGACCACCTTACCGGATGGGAGTGTTATGGTGATACGGGTTGAACCCCGTACGCCGATCTTTTTGCACAAGAGATCGATACCTTTTTCATCTAAGGGGTTAAGGTGCCCCTTGATCTGTTGGTCAACCAGAAGAACGCGCGCCCTGAGATCTTGAGCCGTCTGCTCAAGGTAGAAGTTCTTTATGGACCTTGACGCATACCACGTCACTGCCCCCAGGGATATGAGGGTGATCAACAGATACGATGGATAGAGGTGCCAAATCAATTTTCTCTGTCTGCCCACATTTACTCCCTAAATCGATATCCCACACCCCGAACGGTTTCAATAAACTGGCCGCCGTGCCCCAGCTTTTTTCTGAGACCGACTATTTGCACATCCACAGAACGGTCTGTGACAAAATAATCCTGACCTCGGACTGCATCGACGATCTGGGAACGGGTGAATACCCAGCCCGGCCTTCGTACTAAATAACTCAGGATTCCGAATTCCGTAAAGGTCAGATCTATTGGTTTATTGTCCACCCTGACTTCACGGCGCCCCGGATGGATGACCAGGTTGTGGATCTTTACCACTTCCGATCCGTCCGGAGGTTCTACTACCTTCCTTCGGAGCACCGCCTTCACCCTGGCCACTAAGATCCTCGGGCTGAATGGTTTTGTGACATAGTCGTCCGCGCCTAACTCGAGACCTGTCACAACATCTGATTCTTCGCCTTTGGCCGTCAACATCACAATCGGGATATTTTGTGTTTCCGGGTTATTCTTGAGGAATTTTGCCACCTCAAGTCCATCCATTCCAGGAAGCATCAGGTCTAACACGATAAGATCAGGGAGTTCTGATCGAGCGATTTCAACGGCTTTCTCCCCGGTTGCGGCACAAATAACATGGAACCCTTCCTTTAAGAGGTTAAATTTCACTAATTCCAGGATATCTTCTTCATCATCCACAACAAGGATCTGTTCTTTAGACATAATCTATCTCTCATATGAAACTGTATAGCGACTTAATCTAATACTGAAATGTTAGCATTCTGTTAGGGTGGTGTAAAGTCTTCGTTAGGGCATACCCATCCGTGGAAAGTCTCATAAGGAAAGGGTAAGTTTCTGTTTTTTATCAGCTATCTAAAATAACCCTTATCTCTCCTGAACAGGTACCTTTTTCATGCATGATGCACTTGTCGATCACTGGATCAATGCTGTACCTTATTCCTAAGGCTTCAAGCCAGCACTCTATTCTATATATTACCCCGCAACGGTAGTCGTCTATAATCCCTATTTGCTTCATCCCCTTATATGCAAAGCACTCCCCGGTTTCCCACTCCCAGTGCAGGAGATTTTCAGGAGTTGGGCTGATATGGAATTTCTCAAAAACTGAACGGGGCAGTATCAATTCCAGGGCATTAAGCATGAAATCCTTAAACTCTTTAAAGGTAACGATTTTCTCGCCGCAAATACCTAAAAGCTTCTGGGTCCTTTTCATCTCAATTGGGGCGAGGGATCGTATCGCCTCTCTGTTCAGGATATTCGCCTTTTCTATGCCCAATTGCCGGTAAGTGTGATAGAACCACATACCGTCATGTGTAAGCCACCCCTTACCTAATAAATCCCTTATTTCTTTCTTTTCGATTTTATCTAATACGTTCATATGCTATCTCCTGCCCCAAATGAGGTTTAACAATTTAGTGTCCGATAAAAAACCAGGATATTTCGTTCAGATCAAGGAAGACGATCGCGCCGATGACGGGAGGCGAAAAAGACAGTTTTCGTTCAAGCACTATTTGACGGTCTCTGCATTATCGGAGCGGGAGCGGATGAGGACAGGTGCCAGTTCATCATGCTCCCGTCTTAGTTGAAGCAGTACGATGGCCCCCACCACCATGGCGCCTCCGACAACCTGGAGGGGTTCCAATACCTCGCCCAGAAAGAAATAGGCAAAAAAGCCGGCCGAAATAGGCTCAAGCGTTGCCGTAATGGAGGCGCGGGTCGAGCGGATAAAATTTACTCCAACAAAGAAGAGGGCGAAGGGGATCAGGGTGCCTATTACTGAAATGTAAAGGAGCCATCCCCACTGACTCAGACTGTGCCCGGCCCTGAGATAATGAAAGGGGGGATAAATGATGTGCCAGGTGAAGGTGGCGAAAAGAAAGGCATAAAAGAGGACAGTCCAGGGAGAATACCGGCGCATCCCTCTCTCGCCAAGAAGCGTGTATGAGGCAAAGCAGAGGGCTGAAGCCAAACTGCACAAGATTCCCACTCGGTTCATTTGCAGGAGATGGAGGTTGTACCCTCCTACCACGAGGTAGCAGCCTGCAAGGGAAAGAACGAGGGAAAGGAATTTGGTAAGCGTCAGACGTTCTCTCCAGAAACAGATGGAGAAAAAGGCCACAATAATCGGTGCAAGATACTGGATAAAGACGGCAGCAGCTACCTGAATTTTGCTGATTGCGTAAAAATAGGTTATTTGTACAAGGGCCATGGCGACCCCGCCTAAAAGGAAGAAATAGCCGAGGTCTTTGCTGCGAATCCTGAAAAGATTCCTATAATGGAAACCGAAAGCGATTGCCAACAGCAGAGTCGACACTGTGACCCTGACTTGCACCAACTCAAAGGGGGTAATGCCCCCCGCAAAAAGCGCCTTTCCTGCAACCCCTGATGAGGCCCACATGATGGCGGCTGCCACAACGCATAGATATCCTTTTACAGGGTTTGATGACATGGTCGGTCAGAAGTGCCTAAAATGCCTGAAGTGATCTAAAGTGCATAAAGTTCATCGGTCACTTTTCCGGCTTGTCCGCCTATGACGGGTTTATCCGGGTTAGGTTGTTACAATATGTCAAAAAGGCGGGCAGGTCAATCTCCTGGCTGGATCTAACATGACTGCCCTCTTGCAAATCCGGGAAGAACGCTGTTATGTTATAATCATGCAGGAGGGGTTTGATATAATTATGAAAAACAAAAGGATAGCAAGAAACCTCTTGTCAATCTTCTTGATGTCGTTCTATTTTTCTTGCGGGCGACATGATATCTTAGACGAACGATTAGAGAGAAGCACAATCGAGCCTGTGCAAATCACTTTATCTGTGGATGCCGGCGGCGATTTCACCAAATGGTATAAGGTATGCTGAATCTATTAGGAGATCCTTCAGCTTTTATTGAGCACCTTTTGCGTGTGCTTAACGAAAGAAGCAGATGTGAACGCTTTTTTCCAAAAGGCATCTCCGGTTTTTCGTCTACGTCAGCCGTCCTGTTCCTTTTGGGGATGCATTGCGATAATTTGAGGGCTTCTCATGAGCCCTGCCTTATCCTTAATAAGCGATCCAAAAGGGTAAAGCAGGCAGGGGATCTTTGCTTCCCCGGCGGTAGGATTATCCCTCGTTCCGATTTTCATCTATCAAAGATCCTCGGTTTGCCCCTCTTTCCCCTGGCACGCTGGCCTTACTGGCACAGGTGGCGGGACCTGCGACAGGGAGACTCTCGCAGGCTGGCGCTCCTTTTTGCCGCCAGCCTCCGGGAAAGCCTTGAGGAAATGCGCCTGAATCCTCTTTTGGTAAAATTCTTAGGCCCCCTGCATCCTCAAAGACTTGAGATGTTTCATAGGGTTATCTACCCCATGGCGGGATGGATTATTGGTCAAAAGCGGTTTTTTCCCAACTGGGAGGTTGAGAAAATCGTTTATATCCCGCTGAGAGATTTGCTTAATGCGGATCGCTATGCATGTTACCGTCTCCAAATGGGAACCCGCCAAAATAGTAAGGGAAAGGGAATAACGCAGGATTTTCCCTGTTTTCTGCACCGGAACCGGGATGAGAGGGAGGTGCTCTGGGGTGCGACTTACCGCATAATAACGGTCTTTCTTGAACTCGTCTTTGGGTTCAGCCCCCCTCCTATGGAGAACCTTCCGTTCATTGAAGGGGCCTTGGGCGACAATTATCTCACCGGATCAGATAGATCATAGCGAAACGATACTGGATACTGGATGCTGGTCGAAAATATATTGAAACTTGACGTCAATTTTAAGATCTTAGTTTATATAGATGGCTAATCAGGATTTCCAAGATAAAATCGCCACTTGCAAAACATATCTTCGGGGTGGGGATCAGGGGGCGCGAAAAGGCATTCAAGTTGAATGCGCTCATCTACTTCCCGGGCAAAACCTGCAAATTCCCCGCGGTGCATCTCCCTGCATACAAACTCTCCTAAGCCCCTTCTTAACCGCGCCTCCTGGGTGGGGCAGGATCGCACTGAGATGATCACCTCGTCTTCTGATTCTTCTATTTCATAGCCTACCAGGATGCACCACGGAAAGAGCCTCAACGCCTTTACAAACCCTTTGAGCCCCTTTTCCTGAATATCAAACCTTGGTAGGAGGTCTTTTGCCGCCATTCCGGCCACACGGCCCCAGACCTTTTCATTGAGTTGCTCGGCGGTCGGTTGATCAAAGCGCTCAGCCACATGGATAAACCAGAATGCATCCATCACCCTGTAGTGCCACAGGAGAAATTCAATGTATTTCTTAAGTTGAGATTCATCCATTTTCTCAAAGATTTCAAGATCCATATCTCCTCCTATCGTGATAGTGTTGGGACGAGACCTTTGCAAAACACCCCCTTTTAGCCAATCTCGGCGTCAGGCTCAAATTTCAATCCTCGAAATATTTAATATGTTCCTGTGGTTGAAATTTTCGCCTTCCTTGATCTTGGCCAGATAAGCGCAGACTTCGAAATTGAACATTTTTCAAAGGTCTCGGGACGCAGATAAACGCAAATATTCAGGATTAGCTTTCAATCCGGGGCCGATTCAAGTTAGATTCCGGTTCCTTTCCTGATTAAATGGCTTGATGTTGTTAAACCGGTCAAGGAAGAAAAATCGGCCTGCCGAGGCACTCCCGTGCCGCCTCTACAAGCGATTCACTAAGGGTAGGGTGGGGGAAAGTTGCCCTTGTCAGCTCTTCCAGGGTCGCCTCCATCTGGATAGCGAGAACGGCTTGGCCTGCCATCTCGCACGCCCCCTCGCCGATAATATGGATGCCTAAGATCTCACCATATTTTTTTTCGGCCACAATCTCCACCATTCCATTATTCTGTGATGTAAGCATACCGAAAGGGTTCATGGAAAGAGGTGCAGAGCCTGTGATGACATCGTACCCAGCCCTTTTTGCATCTTTGTTGGTAAGCCCTACACACGCCACCTGTGGCTGGGTAAAGACCACCCTGGCAATCGTCCGGTGGTCAAAAAGAGTGTCCATCCCCATGGCATTTTCAGCGGCGATGATGCCACCGGTAGATGCCAGATGGGAATAGTGCCTTTGCTCGGGGCCTGCGATATCCCCGGTGGCATAGATGCCCTCCACGCTGGTCGCCATGCGTTCATCAACCTGGATGAATTCGCCCTGTTCATTTAGACCGACTGTATCAAGACCCAGACCGGTTAAAGGTGACCCCCTCCTGAGCGCGATCACTCGGTCAACGACGACCCTCACCTCTTTATCCTTTCTTGCAAGGGCAGCATGGAGGCCATCATTTTTTTTCGTCAGCCCGGTTATCTCCGTGCTTGTAAGTATCTTGATCCCCTGGTCTTTCAGTGCCTTTGAAAGTCGGGTTCTGATGGTCTTGTTTTCATCGGGAAAAATGCTCTTTTCTTCTGTCGTCAGGATGACTTCAGAATCAAAACTGTGAAGAAACTGAGCTATCTCGATTAACCACGGGCTCCTTCCATAAAGGAGGATCTTTTCTGGCAGTTTCGGCATATTTAGAAGATCATCGCTATTGATTACTCCCTCTAAATCGGCTCCGGGAAAGTTGGGTTTTAGCCATCCTGCGCCCGAGGCCAAGATAATATTTTTGCACTGGAGGGCCTCTCCGTTAACCTCAATCTGTCCTCTTCCCGCAACTTTTCCTCTCCCTTCAATCAACTCCACATTGTTCTTTTTTAGCATTCCTGCAACACCCTGCTGCATAAAGGCAATCAGTTCGTTCTGGCGTTTTATCAGGGAGCCATAGTCCTTTGAAACCGGAGAGAAGTTGAGACCCATCTCTTTACCTAAGGAAAGGCTCCCCAATATCTTTGATGCAACCATCATATGACCGAAGGGGACACAACCTTGATTCATGCAGAGTCCACCCAAGTTATCATGCTCTATGACGGCCACCCTTCCCCCTAACTGTGCAGCCCTGATAGCGGCAGGCACGCCCCCTGCGCCCCCACCCAGAACGATTACATCATAAACTACCTGTGTCATCCCTTCCTCCATCAACCCCCCAACGTTGGGGTCAACTGATCATCAAAACAGGGTCTTCGATCATCTCTTTGACTGTTTTCAGGAACCTGGCTCCGGGTGCGCCGTCGATGATCCGGTGATCAAAGGTGAGGCTCAACCCGATACGCTGTTCTGGTACAACCGCTTCGCATTTAACAATCGCCTTCTCGACAATTCTGCCAACACCCAATATGGCGCTCTCAGGGGGCCGGATAATGGGAGTGAAGAAATCTATATCTGCAAAGCCAAGGTTGGATAAGGTAAAGGTCCCGTTTGCCAGGTCATCGGGGGATAGTTTGTTCTCTCTCGTCCTGTCAATCAGATCCACGATATCATGATCTATCTCGGAAATGTTTTTCAGGTCTGGATTTCTGACAACTGGGACAATAAGCGCATCATTTGCCTCCATGGCCAGGCCCATGTGGATCTGTCTCCAGACATGGATGGTATCTCCATCTACACTAACATTTATCTTGGGATGGAGACGGAGGGCAGCGGCAGTTATTTTCATCAGAATGGCGTTGTATGAGATCTTTTTTCCGTCTTTGCTGATACGCTTTCGGAGGGAGATAATGGAGTCGGCACAGGCCTCTGTATGCAGAGTAAGCTGTGCGGACTGGCTCAGGCTCTGATACATATTATCGAAGATGACCCTTCGCAAGCCCTGTATGGGGATGCTTTCGAGGGCCTCTTTTGCCATTGAGTCTGCTGCGCTATCTTGCAATCTCGCGGCGCGTTTTTCAGGAGCGACCATATCTTCTTCGAGTGCGAGAAGGATGTCGGCCTTTACAATTCTCCCATTAGGACCGGAACCTGTTATGGCGCTAAGATCCAGACCATGCTCGGCAGCCATGAACCTGGCAAGAGGGGAAGCCTTTATGCGGCCTTTGGACTGGGCAGGAACAGAAACATTCGCCGGTTGTGTTGGTACAGGTCCGGGCTCGACCGCCTCAACCTGTGGAGGCGTTGCAGCCAGAACAGGAGGTTGATCCTTGATTAGCTGCTCGTATTCCTCGCGGGCCACGGCTAAATAACCGACTGTCTCTTCCACCTCGCAGGTGCTCCCTTCCGATGCTATGGGATGGATAATACCGTCTGCCGGGGCAGTGACCTCAAAGCTTACCTTGTCCGTCTCTATGACGAGTAATGTCTCACCCTCTTTTACCTCATCTCCGGAACTAAACTCCCATCGAACCAATTTAGCGCTCTCCATGGTGAGGCCTAATTTGGGAATCGTGATCTCAATCATTTATGCGTCTCCTATCGATTAAGGACCTTTTTCACCCCATTGACAATATCGTTGACCTGGGGCAGGACAAAGTTTTCCATGACCGGGCTGAATGGAATGGGGACATCTTTAGCCCCAATCCTTGTGACAGGGGCATCGAGATAATCGAAGAGTTCTTCCCCGATCTTAGCAGCTATCTCCCCGCCAAAACCACCGGTCAGACAGGCCTCATGGACGATGAGAACATTGTTTGTCTTTTTCACGGAACCAACAATGAGGTCAAAATCCAGCGGCTTCAATGTCCTTAGATCAATTATCTCCACCTCAATCCCCTCTCCTGCCAACTGCTCAGATGCCTCAAGGGAGAGATAGGACATCCTGGAATAGGTGATAAGGGTAATATCTCTCCCCTCTCTCTTGATATCCGCTTTGCCCAAGGGGATAAGATATTCCTCTTCAGGCACAGGCCCGGTTTGGGCAAAAAGCTTTTTGTGCTGAAAAAAGATGACCGGATCATCTTCTCTGACAGCGGTCTTGATGAGGCCTTTGACATCGGCCGGCTCTGAAGGCACCACTATCTTGAGTCCGGGAGTATGGACAAACCAGCTTTCCAATGACTGGGAATGCTGGGCAGCAGCAGAGAGCCCACCGCCATCGGGAGCCCATATAACCATCGGTATTTTTACCTGGCCCCCGAACATATAGCGGATCTTGGCAGTCTGATTGGCAATTTCATCCATGGCAGTGGTAAAAAAATCCGCGAAATGGAGGTCAAGAAGGGGCCTCATCCCTGTCAGGGCAGCGCCTAAGCCGGCTCCCACTATGGCCGTCTCCGATATGGGCGCATCAATGATTCTGCCTGGGAACCCTTGATGAAGTCCCTTGAACTGCCCGAAAATCCCATCGTGGGCAGTGAGGTCCTCTCCGATAATAAAAATCGTTTCATCTCGTTTCATCTCTTCAGCCAAGGCCTCAGCCAAGGCATCGGTGCATGATATAATCCTGTCTGTCATTATTTCCTCCCTCAGGGGTTAACAAAGAGGTCTTCCATGGCCGCCTCTGGTCTCGGCAGGGGCGCATCCTGGGCATATTCCAATGATTCTTCAATCTCTTGTCCCACCTCAATTTTAAGGGTCTTGTATGATTTATCAGAGAGGTGCCCTTCCTTTTTTAAAAAGGCCTTGAAACGCTCAATGGGATCGCTCTTTTTCCTGAACCCTTCGATCTCTTTCCGGGTCCTGTACTTCTGGGGGTCTCCCTCAAAATGCCCTCGATAGCGGTATGTCTTGTTCTCTACAATGCTTGGTCCCTTTCCCTCTCTTGCCCTCTTGACCATCTTGGCTACTGTTTTTCTGACTTCCAGGATATCGTTTCCATCCGTGACAAACCCAGGTATTCCATAGGCTTTGGCCCTTTCTGACACGGATCCGCCTGCCAAGGTATATTCAGAGGGTGTCGTGGATGCATAGAGATTATTTTCGCATACAAATATGACAGGGAGTTTCCAGATGGCCGCCATGTTTGCGGCCTCATGAAACGTTCCCCTGTTGGAAGCGCCGTCTCCGAAAAAAACTACTCCAACCTGATCCGTCTTCCTCAGTTTAATGGAAAGACCTGCCCCTACGATAATTGGAAACCCTCCCCCGACCACGCCATTGGCTCCCAGGATCCCTATTGAGAAATCCGCAATATGCATGGAGCCTCCCTTCCCTTTGCAGTAGCCGCTCGATTTCCCTAATAACTCGGCAAACATCAACTTAGGATCAGCCCCCTTGGCAATCATGTGCCCGTGCCCCCGGTGGGTGCTGGCCACATAATCGTCCGCACGGAGAACCGAACAAGTTCCAACAGAAGATGCCTCTTCTCCGATGGACAGGTGGATAAAACCGGGGATAAGGTTCTGCTCAAAAAGCTCGCCCGCCTTCTCTTCAAAGGCACGTATCAGGAGCATATTCTTAAAAAGAGCCAAATTTTCCTTTTTGCTTGTCTTCACTTGTTCCTCCCGCTGCTTGATGGTGATTTACCCTATTGCCCTGAAGGGGTGAGCAGTTTCATTTCAGTCTCCGGATCATATCTCCTTTTCATCCGAACCCCCTCTACCGCGCTGATCATTATCTCACAGGTGATCAACACCGGGCTTTCGCCTTTTATCAGGTGGCCTCCACAGACCTCTCCATTCCTGTCACTCAACAACCCATGCAGATGGACGAAGATGCCCCCGTCTTCATCTCCACCGATCATCCCCTGGGCCGAAAGGAATTCCAAGGGACCGTCAACTGTCTTCGGCTCGCTGTAACCAGCGCCGATCTTATTGTTCAGTGGAACAGCAATAAAGAAAGAGGCCCTTTGAAGGCTGCCTATGCAACAGGCGATGGCTCCGCTATTGATTTGGAGATCCCGGCACGTCTCTTCGATACCTTCAATGATGTCCGATCCGGGGAGAATCCGGAGCATAACCACCTTTGATAAATTCCCCGCAGCATATTTCACACCCATGATGTGTCACCTTTCCTGAGATTGTTCAAATATCCATCTTCCAACCTTGATAGACCCGTAAAAAGTCTCCAGGACCGTCACTCGCGAATGCGGGAGACCAGAAGTGACTGATTCCCCTGGATTCCCGCCTTCGAGGGAATGACGAAAACGGGTCAGTGATTTTTTACGAGTTTATCAATCTTCAATAGCCAATATTCAATCCTTAAGGCGTATACAGCCCCGCTTTGATCGGCAGATACAGAGAGAGTATCGGAAACAGGGAGAGAATAATCAAAATAATGGCATCCATAATCACGAAGGGGATCGCCTGTTTGGCCACAGAGTCCAGGTTGCCCTTTATCAGGTTGGCCGCGGTAAAAAGATTGACCCCCACCGGAGGGGTTGCCTGGCCGATAGCGAGGGCCGAGATAAAGATAACGCCATACCACAGAGGATCAATCCCGAATGCGGCCAAAACCGGCATAAGGATCGGCATGATGAGATAGGAAATGGAGATTGCATCCAAGATCATGCCCAGGGCCAAGAGGAGGAAATTCACCAGGATGATCATAACTACCGCATTGGGCGATATTTTGATGATGGCATTGGCCGCCTGATCGACAACACCGATAACTTCCGCGGTCCAGGTAAAGATGCCTGCGAATACCACAAGAAACATGATAACTGAACTGGTTACACTGGCATCTACCAGGATCCTTATAAGATCACGCCATGATATGGAGTGGTAAATCACAACAGCCACAAACAGGCTGTAAAAAACAGCTACCACTGCGGCCTCGGTGGGCGTAAATATCCCGGCGTAAATACCACCTAAGATGATAATCGGTGTAAGGATGGCCCAGATGGACTTTTTCAGGGCCACCAAGATCTCCATAGGGGTACCTCGTTTTTCGAGCCCCTTATACCCCCGCTTTCGTGAAATGAGGTATGCCACGAGAACCGTGCCTGCCCCTGTGATGAGTCCGGGAATAATGCCTGCAACAAAAAGGGCACTTACCGAGACGTTGGTTATATTTCCATAAATAATGAATGCGATGCTCGGTGGTATGATAATGGAGAGATCGGATGAATTGGCTATGGTCGCGCCGGCAAAGCTCTTGTCGTATCCATGCTTTATCATGGGGGCAAGGAGGATTAACCCAACGGCCGCGGTTGTTGCCGGACCTGATCCTGAAAGCGCCCCCCAGAACATACATGTAAATACGGCCACCATTGCCAGGCCACCCACCATCTTTCCAACCAGCAACTCAAAGAAATGGGCGATTGTTGCGGCAAGGCCCGCCTTCTCGAGGATAACCCCGGCTAAGACAAAAAAAGGAATTGCAAGCAGGGGAAACGATGCAATGCCAGAAGAGAAATTTACCCCTAACATGCCAATTCCAAGGTCAAACTGGATGATGGTGACCACTGCGGCTATCCCGAGGCACGTTCCAATAGGAATCCCCACGGCCATGAGCACAAGAAAGACAGCTGATATAAGGACTATCTCCATTACTTGCCTCCCTCCTTATAAATACTTTCCAGTTTGGATAAAGAGTCTTTGTAAATGCCTGCGAACACAAAAATCGAAAAAACAGGGACACCAATATAGTATATCCAAACAGGGATGCCTAAGGCTGCTGAGGTTGCGTGGAATAGTGTCATTTCATCATATATAGCCTGGATCATATATATATCGACAAGGACAAAGATGAGGGCGCTCAGTCCTGAGCCAAAAACGATCACGAATTTTTTGAGTCTTTCTGGGAAAATATTATATAGGGTGATCATACCCAGTTGCCCGCCACGTTCGAAGGCAATACCTGAACCGATCATGGTCATCCAGACAAAAAGATTGATGGTTACCTCCTCGGTGGCTGCGAAGGAGAAATGAAATAGATAACGGCTGAGGACATTAATAAAAGCAATGGATGCCATTGCAAAGAGCAAGATAGCAACTATCAAATGATCTATTCTGATGCGCCTATTTGTTTGGCCCATAGGGAGTTTTCCTCTCACTTCAACAGCTCGAATCAAACAGAGTGATACGCCCGCAAAAAGTTATTTTTACGGACGCATCAATATTCAAACGACAATCCTACTTCTGTCCCATATCGGTCTTGGCTTTTTCATACAGACTCTTTCCGATTTTGGGGACCCATTCCTTGTAAAGAGGCTTTGTGGCCTTGATAAAGGCGTTTCGATCTTTATCGGAGAGAAAGGTAACCGTCATCCCCTTGCTCTCCATGAATTTGACGGGATCAGGCACCTTCATGGTATAGTTGAATTCATTCTTCAGGATGTCTATGGATTTATCCCCATCAAGACCGGCGCGACAGAGGGCCTTTTCGAAACGGGCCGATTCCACGGCGGCCTCTCGGATCGCCTTCTGAATGTCCTTGGGAAATGCATCCCATTCCTTCTTGTTCCAGTAGATGATTAAAGGATCTACAAGATAGTTCCAAAAAGTTGCGTACTTGTGATATAGCCAGATCTGCGCCGGGATAAGGACCCCAACAGGATTCTCCTGGCCGTCCACAACACCCTGCTGGAATGCGGTTACTGCATCACCCCAGTTCATATTGACAGGGTCAGCGCCTAATTTTCTGAACGTATCGATAAATATGGGACTCCCCACAACACGGAGTCTCAACCCCTTGAGGTCTTCAGGTTTCTTGATGGCGCGCTTGCTGTTTGTGACCTGCCTGAATCCGTTTTCCCCCCATGCAAGACCCACTAAGCCCTTTTTCCCCATGGCCTTAAATATGGCCTTTCCCGTTTCGCCAGATTCCATTTTATCGAGGTTTTCAAAGTTGTTGATGAAAAACGGGAGGGAGAAAATATTCATCTCAGGCATGACCGGAGTGGAATTAATGGTGGATTCATACGCGCAATCAATCACACCCTTGGCGACCATCTGGGGCGACTTCAACTGCGCCCCTTTGAGAAGCGTACTGCTGTAATAGGGTTTGATATTGATCTGGCCGTTTGTCTTTTGCTTTACTAATTCCGCAAACTTGGTAGCCCCCATGCCCCAATAGAATGATGCTGGAACATTGAGCGTCATCTTGTACTCTTTCTTGTATTTCCCGGCCTCGCATAGAGGCGAAAAGAGTACCAATACGGACAAACAGAGAATACAAACCATAACAAGCTTGAGATAATCGGATTTCTTTGTCATCATAACCTTGCTCCTTTCTGTTTAGGTTGGCACATTTAACTTCTATCCCTGATTCGTCTGGTACTCACCTCCTTTCCTTCTACGAGACCTCTGAAAAATGTCTCCTTTTGGACCCCTTGTCTGGAAGGTCCTCATGCTGGAAGGTTCCGGTCCAGCGGCCGGGGATCAGGTGAACGTGTATCGCCCGTGCCCTGTTTTTCCCCAATCTGATAGCCTTGTGGGGGACATTCCCATTCCAGTAGGCCGCGTTCCCCTTCTTCAAATTGAACTCCTTTGAACCTACAGTCAGTTTGATCCTCCCCTCGATCACATACATAAACTCCTGGCCATCGTGGATACTCGGAATGACCTCCTCCTCCTTCCCTATGGGGGTTACGATGGCCGGCTCCATAAAGGGATTCTTCATCCCCTCGGCCAGGAGTTCCAGCTCATAGGCCGGCCTCTTGTGCAGTCCCAATCTGGACACCACAACACGACGCTCACCCGGATGTGTGACGATATATCCGCTTTCTTCTTCATCCCTAAAAAAATACCCGATGTCAGTCTTGAGGGTATCAGAGATGATCTGGAGGGTAGGTATGGATGGCATTGCAAGGCCATTCTCTATCCTGGAAAGAAGCCCCGGGGAAAGACCTGTAGCCTCGGCAAGCCTTTTCTGTGTTAGACCTGCACTATAGCGAAATTCTTTCACTCGCATTCCGATTTTCTTAGCCAGATCATCCTTGTTTTGCACAGGTCCATTTCTCCGGCGAATGCCAAATTAGAAAGGGAAACGTCTCTCAAGGATATCGTAGTTTAGTAGATATACCTTGCCAATATTAAATCCGTCATTATCAGGGGGGAAACTGCCTGTCAAGAAAAAAATTAATATTTATAAACTTTATTTATTAATATGCAAATAGTTCTCTTTCGTGGGCAACCTCTCAATAATTGAGACGAACCCTGGAGCTCCGAATTCCTGAACGGCTGCTTTTTTCCCTTGACACACTGAGGGCTCGTTCCTAATATTTTTCTACGACTTGATACCTATGACCCTTATGAGGAAATCCAAAGGTCTTTTTTTGAGGAACTTTATCATGACAAACGCGAAAAGCTTATCCGCCATAACGAACTGGGTTAGGGTAATGCGGCTTCCTTTCACCACCGTGGCCCTGATGCCTTTTGCTGCCGGGATCTTTATCGGTTACAGGAGTGCTGATTCCATAAGCTGGACAGCCTCAATCCTTGGCCTGATCGCAGTTCTCTTCATCTGTATTACGTGCTACCTGATTGGGGAAATTTACGATGAAGAAGAAGATTTGCTGACCCTTAAATATATGAGGACCCGGTTTTCGGGGGGCACCCTGGTGGTGGCGGACGGCTCCATTTCCCCGAGGTCCGCAGGAACCTTAGCGATCATACTGCTGTGTGTGGCAGCCCTTTGCGGGGTCTATATCAGTTATATCCACGAAAGCTGGGTCCTGCTTGGCTTAGGGGTATTCGGGGGATTAGCTGCCCTGATCTATTCCCTGCCACCCGTAAGATTGGCGAAGCGCGGTTTAGGAGAGCTCTTCATTGCCGTCTGTTACGGCTGGCTAACCCTGTTCACAGGCTTTGCAACCGCCACCGGTACATTTCCTCCCTATTCGTATCTCTTTTCCCTGCCCCTGGCCCTTTCCATTTTCAACGTGATACTCTTTAACGAGTTCCCCGACTATGAGCCGGACAGGACTGTTGGCAAGAAAAATCTCGTGGTGCTATGGGGGAGGGAACGCGCCGCAAAGGTCTACGGTATAGCGGCCTTTTTGGTGGCCGTCACCACGCTTCTGATCTGGCATTTTTTTCATGGATGGGATCTTGTTTATCTGTTCGTCTCATTGTCGGTGGTACTTTTTGCCCTCTCTCTCGCAGTAAGAGTGGGGCTTCTTGGTCAATGGCAACAGGAAAAAAACGTCGAGCCTCTCTGCGGCCAGGGGATTTTGCTCAATCTGCTTGTGGCCGTAACCCTTGGCATCATCGTTGCCTTTTGAGCCATGAATCTGAGACCCTATCTATATCCCCAAAACCTCGTGCGCCAGTTCGCGTCTGCCCTCCTGTTGAGAAAGACCACAGGCTGGCGACATTTTGTCCCCTGGCTTTTCAACGGTGCATTCCGTTCCATTCCTGTCGCGGCAGGATCAGTCGGTATGGGTTGCATAGGCTTCGGCTACCATGCGGTCTGGGAGGTCACCGAGGCATGCAATTTTTCGTGCCGGCATTGCCACGCACAGTCAGGCAAGGCCGGGCCCGATGAACTCACCACTTCGGAAGCCCATCAATTCATCCGGCAGGTCAGGGATGTGGGCCGTTTCCAGATGCTGGTCTTTACAGGGGGCGAACCCCTTGTCCGTCCTGATATTGATGACCTCCTGCGCTACAGTAAAGGTCTGGGGCTAATCAACGTGATCGCCACCAACGGATCGCTCATTGACCGAAAGAGGGCTGTTGAACTGAGAAAACTTGGGGTCAAGGGGATCGCGGTCAGCTTTGACTCGACCGATAGGGATATCCACAATCACATCCGCTGCAACCCGCAGGCATTCGACCTGGCGCTTCGAGCCATAGAGGCGTGTAAGGCCGCCGGGATGGTCGTTCAGTTCAACTACACTGCCATGACGGAAAATCTCGCCACCTTAGAGGATGTCGTACACCTCTGCCATGAGGTCCATGCCGATATCATGCTCTGCTACCAGCTTGTGCCCATGGGACGGGGCGGCAATATAGCCGACTGGGCCCTCTCACCAGGGCAAAACCACGAATTGATGAATACCATAAGGAGGCTGCAAAGGGAATCAGTCACCATCGTGGAACCGGTGGCCGGCCCTCAATACTGGCCCCACCTGCTCAAAAGGGACAATAAGGAACCAAAGCCCACGGCATCCCGTACGCTGTTTCACGGCTGCGCCGCTGGCTGGGGCCTGGTATATGTTAAGCCTAACGGCGATGTCTGGCCCTGTCCCTTTGTTCCAATTAGCGGGGGAAATGTGAGAGAGCAATCCTTAGGGGAAATCCGGAAACACGGCGATATTTTCACCAAGTTACGCGATCGCAGCCTGTTGAAGGGAGAGTGCGGGGATTGTGCCAACCGGTTTATCTGCGGCGGTTGTCGGGGCAAGGCCTATGCAGCAACCGGTGACCCTTTAGGCGAGGACCCCACCTGTTACATCCACCATACCGAAAAGCCCGAGTATCTTAAATGGATGAACGCCTCGGATTAGGAAGCTCATTGTTATGGATCCCCAGACTTAAAGAAGAGTGGGCAGGCGGCTACTGATTTGGGTATGCCATGCGCGCCCGAGGGTGGCTAAGGCCACGGCAAAATCCCTTTTTGTGCGCAGGAGATCAGAAACCAAGGAGGGCTTTAGCAAAATCGTCTTGAAAAGATGGAGTAGTCGGATGCGACCGGTCTGATTGAGGCAGTCAAAGATCTCTCCGGGAATTGAACGGGTTGCCACATCACACACGGTGCGTAGGGCAAAAAAGGGAAGGCCTGCGTTATTGGCAACCGTAGCTACTGCAGAGCTTTCCATGTCCGCGGCTAATGCATTGGTTTTTGTAAAGAGCGCTTGTTTGTTCCGGGCCGAAAGAACCGGTTTCTGAGCTGTAATGATCGTGCCACGATACGCGGGGATTTCTCGGGCCATGAGTGCCGCATAAACGATTTCGACAAATTTGGAGTTCCCTTCCCAAACCTGTTGGCACGTGTTGTCACTTTCTTGAATTATCGAGTCGGCAAGAACCAAGTCTCCGGGCTCCAGTTTCGGATCCAGCCCCCCTGAAACCCCTGAAACGCCTAATGCCACCACACCTTCTGCGATTAGCCACTGTGAGGCCAAAAAGGCGTTTTTCATCCCTAAGCCTGAGCGCACAACGACAAGATGAGTTCTGTTATTTAGGAGGGAACGCCGGAACAGGTGTCCCTCGGCGTGCTGCCATCGCCCGCGCCCTATCAGGGCACGTGCCTCGGCAGTAAGCGCTACGACAAGGCCAATGGCCGGAGTCATGGTCTGTTTTTTAATGCGGGTAAGGGCAGATCTGCCGGAGATTGAAGGCTCACCTCGTCTTGACGGGTCATTTTTTCCGTACGAAGCCTGCGGTATTCACTTAATGCCCAAAGTGGAAAGAATTGACTGTAGCCGTGGTAACGTAGATAAAAAACCCTGGGGAAACCTGTGCCTGTAAAATCCTCCTCATCCCAGACACCTTGCTGGTTTTGGGTCCCCAGAAGATAGTGAGTACCCCGTTGGACCGCAGAACTATTCACTTCACCCACGGCCATAAGCCCTAACAGTGCCCATGCTGTCTGGGATGCGGAACTTTGCCCGTTGCCACCAATAGAAGGGTCAGAGTATGAATGGCTTGTTTCACCCCAGCCATTGTCTGCGTTCTGGCACGATTTCATCCAGTCAACCGCCTTCCGGATGTAGGGTTGGGATGTATCTTCTCCTAAAGCCCCAAGGCCTTTGAGTACGGACCAGGTGCCGTATATGTAGTTTACACCCCACCGACCAAACCAGGCGCCACACTCTTCCTGTTCTTTGCGCAGAAACTTGAGTGCCTTGGCAATGGGTGGAAAGTCATGGCCATAGCCTAACATGGCCAAAAGCTCAATACAGCGCCCTGTCAGGTCGGAAGTGCTGGGATCAAGAAGGGCGCCATGGTCAGCAAAAGGAATGTTGTTGAGATAGAGGTAGTTGTTGTCAACATCAAAGGAGCCCCAGCCTCCGTCCGAACTCTGCATGCCGATGACCCAGTTTACTGCCTTGGCGATTTTCTGTTTATACTCCTCCTCATTTAGGGTGCCGGCCCTGAGAAGAGACATCAGGACCATCGGCGTGTCATCAACGTCAGGATAAAAACTGTTTTCAAATTGAAAGGCCCAGCCTGCCGGTTCCAGGTCGGGAACCCGGTAGGTCCAGTCCCCGGGGATAGTAATCATCTCTTTGAAAAGCCAGTCTGTGGCCTTTTGAACCGCGTTGTGGTCTGGTGCCAGACCGGCCTCGAGCAAGGCCGACAGGCTTAGACAGGTATCCCAAATAGGGGAGACACATGGCTGGCAGAACGCTTCATGACCCCGGGTGACGAGGAGATCGTCTATCGCCTTGAGACCGCGGACAAAATCGGGGTGATCATCGGGATAACGCAAGGTTCTGAGGGCCATTACCGCGTTGGCCATGGCAGGAAATATGGCGCCGACGCCCCCCTCGCCCTGCATCCTCTCAACGGTCCAGGTCTCAGCAAGCCTTGTGGCCTTTTTCCGCGTGGCTGAGGGGATAAGGGGGTCAACTGTTTTAAGAATGCGGTCTAAGAAAATGAATAGATTCTTAGTCAAATTCCGCGGAATGAGATGATCAAGGTGACGGAGTTTCTGGGGAGGTTCCAAAAACAATTCCGGTATACCTTCCTCCGGCGTCAGATGACAGACGGGTTGCTTTGCATTGAGAATGAGGAGGGGTACGATCACGGTCCGAGACCAGTAAGATACCTTCTGGAGATGAAAAAAGAACCATTTCGGCAAGAGCATGATCGCAATTGGCATGGCAGGGGTTGTTCTCCAGGGGATCTGGCCGAACAGGGCTAAGGTGAAGCGGGTGAAGACGTTTACCTTAGCCGCCCCCCCATGGTCCAATATAAACTCCCGCGCCTTAACCATGTGTGGCGCATCGGGCGAATCACCTAACTGCTTAAGGGCGAAATATGCCTTAACTGAGGCGCTGATATTGGCTGAGCCCGCATGGTAAAGGGGCCAGCCGCCGCTTTCAATCTGCCTGTGGCGAATGTAGTTACCGATTCCCTCCTTGAGATCGGGGGGCATTTCGCGACCTAAAAATCTCTGAAGGAATATATATTCAGACGAAATGGTGGTGTCTGCTTCCAGATCAAAAACCCAATATCCTTTGGCGTTCTGGATAGCCAGAAACCGATCTTTGGCCTTGGTAATAGCTTCATTGAGCCGCTTAACTGTAAACAGAGACGTTGCCGGGCCTGGTGTTTTGCATACATTTTTTTGGATAGGTTCAGGTTGGGGGCTATGACTAATGTTTGTCTTTTGATTGGTAAAGACCTTAAACGCCGTGCGAATGCTCTGTTTCATCGATTACCTCAGTTATCATAAAAAATAGCGCTATCAGTCTTTGATTTCCCTTTTGATGCGAAGAGAACAGGGGAAATATTACTGTCAGAACACTACGGGTCATATATATGAATATTTTTCAAAATTCAAGTAAAATCAGCAAGGCAGGTAGTTTTGTCCAAAAACCCCACCCTGCTTACCGTTATATTTATGGCGTTGAAAGTCTCTTCCACCCGTCCTTTCAGTATATATGGGCCTGTTGTGTTCAATATATGACAAAATCTGTAGTATACCTTGGGGAAAAGTACGGCCTCATAAACAGCGGTCAGATCCTCAAAAGTGATAAATTTCATCGGCTCGCCTTCCTTTGTATGCACGGTCTTGCCGGTGACAGGCCATCCGATAGTTGTTACCTCTCTACCCACCAGAGAATGCAGGTCCTTGGCCCGCACATAATCGAGGCCTTTCAAGATATCGCCACAAAGTGTGAGGGGATGGACCGAAAGAATAAAGCCAAAGACCTCGGATTCATGTCTTAGCATGATATGCTTTGGGCACGGGGACTGCCGGTCCCGCTTTAACGGGAGGACCCTGGCAGGCGTTTTTCCAAAATCAAAAAGTCCGGGCGTCTTTTTCTCCTCTTTCCGGGCAAAAAATCGGATCGCCTCCCAGACAAGCCCTGGCCTGGATATACCTTGGGCAATGTCGTCAAAACAGCCCCCTTTAATCAAGATTCTCACATCCTGGAGATGGATATGGGGTCTGGTTCGATTAAGAAAATCTTCAAGAGATATGAAGGGGCCGGTTTTGACCCTGGTATGGATAATGGCCTCCTTAGCCTCTTGGGCGATCTCTTTCAATTGCATAAAACCTACCCGTATTTGCCGGTCTTTCCCAATATATTTGATTTCACTCCGGTTGATATCGGGGGGGAGAACCTCAAGCCCCATACGCCTCGTCTCTGATATATAACTGAGAGTGGAGTAATAGCCCCCGTGGTTGGAGATCACCGAGGCCATGAACTCTGCAGGGTAATGGGCCCTGAGGTAGGCGGACTTGTAGGCTACCATGGTGTAGCTGGCGGAATGCGGTTTGCAGAAGCTGTACCCGTCAAAGCCGATCATCATCTGCCAGACCTCCTCTATCACCCCCCGGCTGACCCCCCTCTCCGAGGCACCCCGCACAAACCGGATGTAAAAATCCATGAGCTTTTTTTCCTTATGTTTTTTGCTTACCGTCTTTCTGAGGGTATCGGCCTCGGCAGGGTCAAAGCCAGCTAAATGAATAGCCGCCTGACTGAGTTGTTCCTGAAATACCATCACCCCCAATGTCTCTTTCAGGACCGGCCCCAGAAGGGGATGGGGAGGGGCCCATTTTTCTCCCTGGAGCCTGGAGATCCAGGTGTGTATGGCCTGATTGGAGGCAGGTCTGATAATGGATGTGACCACCACATTGAGGAGAAAATGGTCCAGGATTAGATACTCATCGAAGGTAAACCCGGATCTTACCTTGGTCAGGACCTGCCTCGTAGCAGGGCTTTCAAAATAAAAAACCCCTACGGTCTCTCCCTTATAAAATATTGCTGCGGTTTGGGGGTCATTAAGGGGGTTCAGCCGGGCATAGTCGAGGTGACGGGCATAATTTTTTTCCACTAAGTCGAGGGTATCACGGATTACGGCGAGGCTCCGGTTACCCAAGATATCGATTTTCACAAGGCCTGCCTCTTCCACCGAGTCCTTTTCCCACTGGAGGACCTGGAGGCCGCTACGGGAAATCTCCACCGGGCAGTACCCGCGAACCTCATCCGGCACTATCACCAGGCCGCCGCAGTGTGTGGAAAGGTGGTTGAAATGGCCCTGTAGATGAAACGCGGCGGTCAAGATATCATCCCATGGTTTTCTGAGTTTTATTCCCCTCATTTTGGGATTATGGGTTAATGCCTGCCACGCCTCTTTCAAACGCCATTCAAATCCTATCTTGTCCGTCACCTGGCCGATTTCCCGGTCTGTCAGCCCGAAGACCTTTGCCACTTCCCTGATGGCCGATCTGGCGCCGAGGGTGTTGTGATTCGCCACCATGGCCGTCCGGCGATTGCCGTACTTGGCAAAGGCATAATCGATTACCTGATCCCGTTCATCCCATGCAAAATCCACATCGATGTCCGGTGGGTCCATCCGGCCGGGGTTCAGAAATCGTTCGAAGAAAAGATTGTGTTTGATCGGGTCCACATGGGTAATCCCTAATGCGTAGGAGACAATGGAGGCGGCAGCGCTCCCCCGGCCGCAAGATCGGCTGGCCTTTTTTGTGATGTCCGCAACCACCAAAAAATAGGGGGCAAATCTTTTTTCCCGGATAATCCGCATCTCATGGGTTACCCGCTCCCTTACTTCCATGGTGATTTTTCCGTATCGCTCTCTGCACCCATCCATAGTAGCCCGATAAAGTTGATTAAATGCCTCTTCCGCGTCCAATTTTTCAAAGGAGGGAAAGATAATCCGGTCAAAATCCCAGTCTGAAAGAGAGGATTCGGCTACTTTAACGGTGTTGGAAATAGCTATGGGGGCGTGGGGATACTGGTCGATCATGTTACGGGGGGTGTTTAAAAAACTGTGCTCCCGGCAGGTGTCTTCATTTGTAAGTCTGGAAAGCTTACTGTTCAGGGAGACGGCCCTCAGGATTCGGTGTAGCCGGAACTGGCCTTTCCGGGCCATATATACCCGGTTGGTGGCTAATGGAGGGATGCCGGTCTTACGGGAAAAGGCGTAGCAACGGCCCATATGGTAGCCCGGAGACATCTCCACAAAGAGATCCTCCATTGAATCCCGTTTGAGGACCTTGAGGAGGCTGAAATCATCGGAAAAGATGATAAGACCCCGGCGCCTTTCTCTGAGTGCCCGAGTCAGATCAAAATTGCAGTGGCAGTGGCGAGCAGATATTATGTGGCACAGGTTAGCGTACCCCTGTCGGTTTTTGACAATCAGGACTGCGCGTCGTTCGCCATATAAGAGTTCGCTCCCCAAGATAGGCTCAATACCCATTTCTTTGGCGATTTGGACAAAAAAGACCAGCCCGTAAATCCCGTTGGTATCGGTTAGGGCAAGTTGCTTAATCCCTAAGTCCTTGGCGGCCCGGCAGATCTCCTCGATGGTGCAGAGCCCCCAGCCCTTGGAATAATCGGAATGGACGTTGAGGTGGATGAAAGACATGATATGTGGGTTCACGGTTCACTGGTTACATTTATGCGTACGGATTGTTTTAAAAGATGAACGTCGAACATCGAACGTCCAACGTCGAATGAAAAAACCAATGTCGAACTTTGAATGACTATTTCTTTTTCTTTTCAGCCGCTCTGATACTCGTAACGAAAACCCTAATTGATTCTTATGTTTCCTCTAAAATATCATTTGAGTGTAATCTATCTTTGTTGTTGTAGGTGCGGATTTATCCGCATTTCACGCCTTAGCGTGATTGGATGTTCGATGTTCGATGTTCATCTTTTTCGCTCCATCCGATGCAAAAATAACTTAGCGCATATGAGGGTTAAGCGGCTCTCCCATACATAATTGCATCCTCCCCATACCTTTCCCAGATATGATCCAGGGCCTGAGTGATCATCGCTTTTCTGTTTTCATCCGGGGACGGGGCATGGAAGAGCGCTAATTGGGGACTTGGAGGATGAAACTCCCAGAACCATACCCTCATAAAGCCTACTCGAACCCTCCGGCTGCATACTTCAAAAAAGAGTTTCTCCAAGGGGTTGCAGAGATCAAGACTCCGGAAATTTAAACGGGGCAGTTGGATCTGGCGTTTTACCTCTACCTGATCGGAATACCTAACCGACAATCCGGCCTTTTTGGGGATAAGCGCCCTTTTTCGCATTCGATATGAACACTTTTCCACCAGTCTGTAAAGGAGCCGCAGGAGCCTTGAATCATCATTCTCATTTTGGGGAAGTGTGATATCTTCGCCTACCACAGGCGTCTTAGTGAAGGGATAGACCGGCGTGTGGTCAATGCCGAGAGCCCTTTGATGAATCAAATATGCCTGATGGCCGAAGATGAGTTTAAGACTCCCCATATCCAAGGCCGTTAACTGCCGGATGCGGATGATATTCAGCTCTTCCAAAAGAACCTTCTGGCGTACACGCCCTATGCCGGGGATCAGGTCAACCTTCAGAGGGGCCATAAACCCCGCCTCCCGGCCATGATCCACGTCTAACACTCCTTCAGGGGGGCCTTCAGGGGATATAGTTCGGGAGGCTATGTTAGAGACCATTTTATTGCTTGCGACCCCCACTGTTCCGGTCAGACATAAGCGTTTCCGAATCTCCTTTCTGAGATGGCAGGCAGTGTCCTTGGTTTTTCCCCATAGCCGTTGTGTGCCGGTGAGATCAAGATAGATGTGTCCCGGCCGGGAAGGCTCATAAAGGGGTGTATATCGAGCCGCTGACCGGGCAAGGTTCCGGCAGGCCTCTTCCATAACCTTCGGGTCAGGGGGCAGAACTGTCAGACCCGGGCAGAGGTTCTTGGCCTTCCCAATTGGCATACCCTTAAAAACCCCCTCGCTTCGTGCTTCACAGGAAACGGAGAGGATAAGGGAGCGTTCCGACCGGGGCGCGGCCACGGCCACAGGTCTTTCTCTAAGCTCAGGCCGGGAGATCCGTGCCACAGCAATGGGAAGAGCCGGTATGTGGAAGTGGATGATGTGGCGATGCAATGGGTACTGGATCCTGGATGTTTGATACTGGATACTTGATACGGGTTGCGAGTTCGCTTCCTTACGCCTTACGCCTACTACAAATACCTCATAACCCCCACAACCTTCCCTTCAATGCGGAGATCCCCTTTTTTGACACGGATGGGCTCCATACCGGTATGGGCAGGCCGGAGCTCTACATGGTTTCTGCGCCTGTAGTATCTTTTGACCGTTGCCTCATTGTTGATCAGGGCCACCACTATCTCCCCGTTCTCTGCTGTGGGCTGCCTCTTCACCACCACGAAATCCTTGTCTAAGATCCCGTCCTCTTCCATGGACACCCCTTTTACCTGAAGCACAAAGCACTCGCCATTGCCCGCCATGGATGGCGGAACCTCAACAACGCTTCTATCTTCTATGGCCTCGATCGGTTTTCCTGCCGCCACCCTCCCCAAGAGGGGGAACTCGAATCGCCTATTTTCCACGGGGCTTATGACTTCAATGGCCCGTTTTCGATTCTTCTCCTTTGGGAGGCGGATATAGCCCTTACGCTCTAAGATTTTGAGGTAGGTGGTCACGGTGTTATAAGAACCAAAATCGAAATGAGAGCAGATCTCGTCAAAGGATGGGGCTATCCCCCATTCTTCTATGTACCGGGAGATATAGGATAGGAAATCCTTTTGTTTGTCCGTTAATTTCATATTTGCCTCCTTGCAATACGTTTAAGCCACAGTGGGGCCAAAATCGGCAAATTTCTTTGCCATAGATAGCTCCACATATTATACTGTAGATTATACTGAAAGTCAATAGAAAAAATGGTAATTTGAAAGAGGCCGGGCTCCGAAGGCGGGATCGCCGCGATGCTCCGGCAGGCAGTGAAAGTGGACGGCGTTAAAGGTTGTTGTGCCAAAAACTTATAATGAACTAAAAACAAGTTTGAGTATTCCCTCAGATCAAGTATGATGGTCTTATTGCTATAACCCCGTCAATTTTGACGAGAAAACGTTCGGCGCTATCGGAGAATAAAATGCCTATTCCTGGAAATTTATTGACGACAGCTATGGCCGTGATGCCGCACAAGGATGTAGATCGCGCCCTTGAGACAGCCCTATCCATGGATGTTCCTTTTTGGCCTCAGCTTCCCCACTACAACTATTATGAGGATATGTATGTCCAGGCCTCGGAGCATTTCCCTGGCATTTTGTTAGACATGGAGAAACGCACACTTCGTTTTTCACAGGAAAAATTCATTGCTGAATTGGAAGAGACCATGGCCATTTTAATGAGCCTGAATACTTTGATATCAGTGATAGATACTCTGTGGTTTACAGGCGATTCTTAGACCTTGATTTTTCAGACCGACCGGCTATCCGCGGGCAGTTGGAAGGGCCTATCAGTTTTGGATTCAACGTTGTGGACCAGGATGACAGGCCAATTCTTTTTGATGATACGGTTCGACCTTTTATGCTCGAGTTTATGGCCAAACGGGTGAATGTGCAATTAAGCAGGCTGAAAAAACTCAACCCCAATGCATTCATGTTTGTGGATGAACCGGGATTGCAGTTCCTGTTCAGTGCAATGGCAGGGTATGGGGATCAGGCAGCCCAGGCTGATATGGAACTGTTTTTTTCCATGATTGAAAGACCCCGTGGCGTGCACCTGTGCGGCAATCCTGACTGGGACTTTCTCTTAGGGTTGGATCTGGACATCCTGTCGCTTGACGTCTATTCGAATGGAGAAATATTTGCGTCCTATGCCTCTTCCGTCAGGAGGTTTTTAGACCGGGGAGGGGTCATCGTCTGGGGGATGGTACCTTCCAATTTTGAGCCCTTTGAACAGGAGAATTTAGACTCCCTTCGAAAACGGCTGAAAGAGATATGGTCGGTCTTGGGAAAAAATGGGATTGACAGGGAGTTCCTCCTGTCGCGAAGCCTCCTTTCGCCGGCAACCTGTTGTCTGGTCAATCCGGATGGAGAAAAAACAGTGGAGAAGACATTCAAAATGACCTTGAACCTTTCCGCGCAGCTTCGTGAAGAGTATCTCCTCTCCTGACCCGTTGCACAAAACGGGACCTGCTCGTCGTTTGCTCAGATTGCGGGTCCCGGAAACCTATCGACCTTCTGCACGGGACCCTGCCCCGATGTTTGTCCTATCCCTTTTTCTCTCTGAATCAAAGGATTATTCCCCTCTCTTTTTTACGACTTTCAGAAGCATCCCGGAAGGGACCGGTTCGCTCAAGGTCTTGCCATTCATAATTGCCCAACTATTGAGCTTTCCTTCAGGGGCCCCCAGGCTCCTGAGCACCTGTTCCATGGTTCCGGCCATAAGGGAACGAACTACACGGATGCGATCGGGCTTCACATTGAGTTTTCTTCGATCCGTAAGACGTTTAAACCGTTCCATGGTGTTCTCGAAAATCCGGGAATACCCCTGAAACCGACTTTCAGGAGCCAGGCCATGGAATTCATACACCCTGGCCCCTTCCTGAATGAAATAGGACATGATTCCCATAACACCCTTATTTGTCCTGACCTTCGTGATCAGCCGGAAGGCGGGAAGGCCATTTACATTTTTTCGTTCAGACGAAACCACCCTGGCCCCGCTTTCGTTCACAAATGCCTGGGCGGCCTTCTTAGGTGAATCTGCAGGCGAGAGGGTAAAGAGGATAGCCGCATCTTTCTTGCTGCTGGTGATGCGGACCAGGGTGCGTGTATTCTGAAGGGTCCAGTTGATGGGAACCGGAAACTGGAACCGGAGAAGGGGATGGAAAAACACGTTGTCTTCCACAAAGCCTTCCTGGGGGTTTTCACCATAAACCAGGCCGTCGATATGTTTCAGGTAAACATCGCGATTGACCTTAAAATTTTTGAACCCTAACTCTTTTTGCCACTCCTTTGCCCTTCGTTGAACCGCCCCGATGCGGTCGTCCGGATTGGGGTGGGTGGAAAACCATTCCGGCAGACCGCTTCGATCCGACTCCGGATGCATCCGTTCTAAGGTTTCGAAAAACAGGGCCATATGGGTCGCATCATACCCGGCCTTGCTGGAATACTCCACACCCAGGTCATCGGCCTCCCGCTCATTGTCCCGGCTGAAGCTGAGAAACAGCATCCCGACGCCTAATTGGGCCAGGCCTGCAAAACCCTGAAAGGTGTCGGACAAGATCATGGCGCCTCCAAGGGTTATCTGGGCCAATTGCGCCTTGCTGTATTGCTGGGCCGAATGACGGGCGGTGATGTGGCCTATCTCGTGTCCCATTACACCGGCTAATTCAGCCTCGCTGTTCAGGTTGGCTAAGATCCCGCGGGTGAGATACACGTAGCCACCAGGCACGGCAAAGGCATTCACGACTGGGGTGTCTAAGATCTTGAATTCATAGGGCAAGCCAGGCCGGTGGGAGAGCCGGGCCATCTTTTTCCCAATGCCATCCATATAGGTCGTCAGGGTCTCGTCCCGGTAAGTTCCGTAGTCCTCAACGATCTGCGCATCGGTCTGGCGGCCCAATTGGATCTCTTCCCCCTCGCTGAGCAACATAAGCTGGGGCTGTCCTGTCACAGGGTTGGCCGCGCATGAGGTCAAATACAAAACAAGGCCAAGGACAAAAAATCCAACGACCTTTTCCTGTAACTCTTTTCTGAACATAACTCTTCTCCCACCGTATCACGATAATTAAGAGTTCTTCCTTTGATCCTTATTAATTTTGGTCAAGGATCAGGCGCATAGTTGATGACCTCGATAGAGGTGTTTTCGAATTCTACTTTCTGGCCGTTTCTGATTTTACGCCGTTTTCTGTATTCGACTTTTCCATCAACTTGTATTGCCCCGCTTTCAATGGCAAAATTTGCCGTTCCCCCTGATTGACACAGCCCTGATGCCTTCAAAAGTTTATTGAGTGGAATATAATCAGCCGATATTTCGAATGTGTCCACGATTGTTTTTTCACAAATTTCTGAGTTTCTTGAACAGATATTCCAGCCCGTTAACTTTTATTTCATACACACTGCGAAGCATTTCACCCAGTTCACCTTTGGGGAAGCCTTTCCGGGAAAACCAAACGACATAATTTTCCGGAAGATCAACAAGATAACGGCCTGCATATCTACCAAAAGGCATCTTCGCTTTAGCAAGCTTCAGCATGAAGGCATGATCAGGAACAACGGGCGTTCCTGAATTTTCGTCTTCAGAATTCATAGAATATCCCTTGGATCAACTGTATAAGAAAGGGGCAGCCACAATATGTTGTGCTATATAAGTTAAATCAGAGCCGCGTTACGTAGAAATCAATACCGAGATTTGATGATGAAGTCCCAACATTTTCGGGGCCTGGGATACATAGCAGCTACTCTAAACAGATGGAGAGCGAATTTATTGTATTTTTTGGCTTCTGGAAAGCATCTGTGAAAATATGGAATTCAAAGTGGAAATAAGTCAGCAATGTCGAGAGCGTTCCCCCAAGACTATTTCCGGATCTCTCAAGAGAGTCTGCCTCTGTTGTTAAGAGAAACTGGAATTCGGAAAGTGACCCTGGCAAAAAGAAAGTGCCGGTATGCTGCGACAAATTAAGCGCTTTTCAAAGGTCTACCTCCATCATTCTGATGGATGGCTCTTGATTTCCAATAAACGGTTGAATTCCGGAGGAAGCTCTCCTACTGCTTCGGTGATGGTCCGGACGGTGTTGAATAGCCGAGCGAACATCATGGCCAGCCCGATATTTTCACCTAAGATCATCAAAGAGTCCACATCCTGATCGGATATGTCCCAGGGCTCATGGTGATACAATCGCAATACCCCGATCACCTCCTGGAGGAAAAAGATGGGCATGGAAACGATGGCAGCCACGCCCTCCTGGACCGCCACCTCCGGATATTGAAGCCGGTCCGACCGGGAGATGTCCGGGATGATCACCGCCTCCCCACGCAAGGTGCAGCCCACACTCTTGTCTGCCTTGAGCGGTCCTTTTGAAAGATAGTTAGTGCTGAGGCCAAAAGAGGCCAGGAGTTCCAGTTCCTCGGCCTCGAGGTTCAAGACAAATATAGAACAGCCCTTGATCTCCAGTGCGGCCGACAGAAGCTGAGTCAGATGGTTAAGCATGATGGTGAGATTGTCCGATTCGGCAATTGACCTTGCAACCACCTTGAAAACATCAATCGTTATCTTATCCTCTTTAGCCATAACTTCCTCCTTAACGGTATAGAGACCTTCCCCAGTTTTTCCAACCCCTGTCGCCTCCGTGGTCCACCCCATGTGGTGGGGGGTAGGGTTACGATCTAAGCGCAACCGGAGTCGGCGCAACGGTCAGGTTATAATGACGATCTCCGTGTTCACTAATGCTGAGAGTAGCGCGTCATGGACTTTTCTCCTGAAAGCACGCGATGCATTTTTCGGTTTCTGTGAAATAATGACAATATCGTAGTTCCCGTTCCGTGCCGCCCCCACAATCTCGGCCCCGATATTTTTTGTCCCCGGTTTCGACTGGTAGTTGATCTGGCTCTCATGGAAGCCATTTTCCAACAGGTCTTCTTTCACGCGTTTCAGATCCTTCTCCTTTTCCCTCACTTCCTGCCACATGGACGCAATGGTGGCCTTGAGTCTGCCCAAAGACGGACTTGAATATCCGTCCAGTTCAGGGAGGGGGGTGTACACGTGGAACAGCGTGATGAAAACCCGCTCTTGGTCCGCAAACGTCCGCATCACATAGTGAAGTGCCCTTTCATCGTAATCGGTGAAATTGAAGGGCACAAGTACCCGTTTCCCAACCATTTCTTGCTCCTTGTTCTGTTCAGGTTGTTACGACATATGTTGGAAGCGCCCAGGGTAGGCTCCGTGGGGCGCTCATGAATTTGTGGGTCTGTAAGGCGCAATTACCCAAGCGGGTTGAGAATCAAAGAGGCATTATTGATGCTAAATCAACTTTTCTAACAGCAATTATGGAGAAATTCCGGTTGTGAGTCAAGAAAAAAGGAATTGTGCACACAACCCCGGTCTGATCCACGATCTCACATCCTTTTCTGGAGTCAGATGACAGTACCTCAGATCTCGGAAATACTGAGGTACTGACTATGCGTTACAGCGAGAGGAGTCCAAGCCTTTCCTCCTTTCAGGAAAAAGTCAAGAATTATAAGGAAATCCCCGATATGAACCCTTGACGTAAAGGAGCGTCTTGATTTAATTATACCTAACCCGGATAAACCGGAAAAGTGCCTAAAGTGAGCTAAAATGCCTATTTATCCCGCTTGCAGCGGGGAAGTTACGATAACCACCGAGGGGTAATGTTTTTCCCGCCGCTGCGGGATTAAAAAAGGAGACTAGAAATGCCGCAAGTTTCATCCAGGACATCCGGTTTGGGGACGGAAAATGCATTTGTCGTACTCAAGGAGGTGAACGACCTCATTGCCCAGGGTCGGGAAATCATCAGTTTCTGTATTGGTCAGCCCGATTTCAACACACCGCCAAATATATGTGAGGCGGCAATAGAGGCCATTAGAGATGGCAGGCATGGATATACACCGAGTGCCGGCATACCTGAACTCAGAGAAGCGGTTGCAGAGTATGTATCGAGGACACGTGGAATAGAGGTCAAACCCGACTGGGTCGTTATCGCCAACGGCGCAAAGCCCTTCATAGGCTTTACCCTGCTCTCTGTTACCGACTACGGGGAGGGGCATGAGGTGCTTTACCCCAATCCCGGTTTTCCTATTTATTCGTCTCAGGCCGTTGCTCATGGCGCAGTTCCGGTCCCGCTCCATCTTCTTGAAGGCAAGGGTTTCAGTTTTGACGTTGACAAACTGGAATCGCTGATAACCTCTAAGACAAAGCTCCTCATCCTCTGCTCGCCGCATAATCCCACCGGCGGCGTCCTTGCGCGGGAGACCCTTGAAAGGATCGCTGAAACAGCCATTAAACATGACCTGTGGGTCTATTCTGACGAAGTTTACTCCAGGATGGTGCATGAAGGACAATTTGAGAGTATTGCAAGTATACCGGGGATGCTTGAAAGAACAATTATCTGTGACGGCGCTTCAAAAACATACGCCATGACGGGCTGGAGGCTGGGATATGCCGTGAATCAAAGGCTTGCCCCCTATTTTTCCACCTGGATGACCAACACCACCTCATGCCCCAATCATATGACCCAGTGGGCCATGGTTACAGCCCTCAAAGGCCCTCAGATAGAGCCCGACAGGATGATGGCCATATTCAAAGAAAGAAGAGACCTCATCGTAAGCGGTCTTAATGACGTTGAAGGCATAACCTGTCTTTCGCCGGGTGGCGCATTCTACGCATGGCCGAACATAACCGAACTGTGCGAGATCGTGGGGGCAACGGATTCAGAGGAATTCAGGAAGAAACTCCTCTACGATGCGGGTGTCGCGGTTCTGGCAGATATTCACTTTGGCATGCGGGTGCCGGGAGAAGGCCAGCACATAAGACTTTCGTACGCCACATCAAATGAGAACATCATCCAGGGGATTGAACGGATCAAAAATTTCATCAGAACCCACAGGAGATAGAGGGAAAGCCGCGGATAAGTTGGGTACTAAAAAATTACCATATTGGTAAGGAGGCAAGTTCATGTCTAATGGCCAGAAAGAGATTCAGGTGAAATTCCCGGATAATTTACAGGGGGGTGTGTATGCGAACAACATGGTGATTTCGCATACGAAGGAAGAGTTTATTATGGATTTTCTTATGGTAGCTGCTCCAGCAGGCTCTGTCACTTCAAGGGTCATTGTGAGTCCAGGTCACATTAAGCGAATCGTTGCTGCCCTGAATGAGAATATTGCAAAATATGAGAGCATGTTTGGTGAAATTCAATTGGCAGAAGAACCTAAGGCGAACATCGGGTTTCATTGATTTTATGCACCCGTTCACGGGTTCAAGGGTTCCCCGCCCAGCGGGATTGAGCGTATAGTCGTCAAGCTGAAGGATTGAGCTGTTCATAGCACGTAACAATGAGAAATGAAGTCTTGACCTCGGCACGGGGAATAGGAGGAGATTATGGATGTAAAAGAGGCAGTATTGGCGAGGCGGAGTATCCGGGCCTTTAATCCGGAGCCGGTTCCACGAGAAGTCTTAGGGGAGATTTTGGAGAACGCACTCTGGTCTCCCTCCTGGGGCAACACCCAACCATGGAGGCTCACTCTAATCGGAGGAGAGACTCTTGAGAAAATCAAGGAAGAGTACGTTCAAATGTCTGGGAAAGGAATACCCCCCAATGCCGATTTCCCGATGCCTTCCGAGTTTAATGTGATTCAAAAGGCCCGATATCAAGGATTGGGAAAGGGGCTTTTCCGGGCGCTTGGCATCGCCAGGGAAGACAAGGAAAAAAGGAACGCCTATTATGAAGAAATGATGCGGTGCCTTGGGGCGCCCCATGTGATCTACCTTCACCTCGATCAGGGTTTCCACCCTTACGCCCTCATGGATGGTGGAATCATCCTTCAAACTATTGCCCTCCTGGCTCTGGAGCAGGATCTGGGGACATGTTTTCTGGCCCAGTCCGTCAGATACCCCGAAGTGGTTCGGAAGCACTCCGGCATACCGGATGACCAGATGCTGGTGATGGGATTGGCCATTGGCCGTCGCATCAAGGATCATCCTGCGAACATATTCAGAAGCGTGAGGGGAAAGCCAGAAGAGTTTCTTCGTTATGTGGATGTGGGGTAAACTGGGACATGGCACAGGCTATTATGGAAGCGGCCGGATCCAATGGGCCAAGGCCGCGGCCCACGAAATAGCTATTTTGCTGACGGTCCTTGCCCTGCTATCGGTCCTTGTCTCTGTAGTCGCATCAATGCTGATAAAGAGATTCGCTAAATAAAAATCTTAACAAATGGCGCCGGACGAAATCAACCCGGACTCAGTACCGGCATATCCCCTGTTTATTTTCCAGCAGCCGGATCCCGATTTTTTCAAGGGTAATCAGCCTTTTTTTGTACAGGTTGCCGATGGCCTTCTTGAATGTTTTCTTGCTGACGCCGAAAATATCGGCGATTATTTTTGGCTGGCTTTTGTCGGTGACCGCGATAAATCCACCCTGTTGCTGTAATTTGTCCATAATTTTTCGGGACAAGACATCGATGGCTTTGTAGCCGGGCTTTTGCAGGCAGAGGTCAATTTTTTTGTCGTCACGCACCTTTTTGATAAACCCGTCAATTTCCTGGCCGATTTTCAGCGGCTGAAACACTTCGTTTTGATATAGGATGCCCCTGTGGGTGCCGTTGATGACGGCGATAAATCCCATCTCTTTTCGAGAGGAGATGAGCAGCCCCACTTTCTGGCCCGCATGGAAACGAGCCTGCTTTTTTTCCGCCCGGCCCTTTTTATGTTCAATTATCGCCATTGTACAGCTCCGGCAATTGGCGCTGGTCGGTCCATATGCTTACCGGTCCTCCACTGAAGGGGCTTTTTCAGTTTCATCGGTTTCAATCGCCTTGTTTTCCAGCTTGCGTTGCCTTTTTTCCTCTTTCTTTTTTTTCTTGGCCAATTCTTTCTGACGTTTCTTGAACTGGTAATTAGGTTTTGCCATAGCGTTTCCTTTCTGGTCGGGTCGATGAAATCTCTGATAACAGGGAAAAGAATCTCAGCCGGCACAGCTGTGGTTTGATACGAGCGATCAATGAAAAAGGCACCCCCAGTTTCACAGGAGATGCCTTTAATTACCTTAAAAAGCAGGTTAGACAGCGGTCACATTGGCAGCCGCCGGACCTTTTGCCCCTTGCTCAATGTCAAAGGTCACGCGCTCACCTTCACTGAGGGATTTAAAACCGGTCGAATTGATTGCGCTATGATGCACAAATACATCCGGTCCGTTTTCCTGCTCGATGAATCCAAAACCTTTGTGGTCGTTAAACCACTTAACAGTACCATTTGCCATAATATCATCCTCCTTTCGAAAAATTTCAACGTTACAAACTAAAGGATGATAGCGTTTAACAAACGGATAATCCCTATAGAAAGAAACCCTCCCGCCAATTTAGCCGGGACTTAATTGATGATAGAAACTAAGCACCTTTATACGGAATAGCAAGCTAAATATCTATTTTTTCTAAAATATCAACACATCAGCGCCGACCGCAGCCTTTTGTCAGACCGATTCGATGGTTGATGAGGGCTTTGTTGGCTCGACAATATGCTACGCCTTTATGCAAGCGGTGGGAATGGTTAATGATCATGTTACAGATTGCTTCAGATATAAGCCTATCAAAAAAGGAGGGAAATGATGGCGGTAGACGAAAAAACGTGGACATTTTGCAAAGACCTACTGGGATACACTGATGAAGAACTGGAGGAATTCGAGAAGAACCCGAATAACGAAAATGTCGTTTCCAAGGCACCCGCGCTGACGGATCGGGGAACCTCCTCACAAAGAAAAGCCCGAAAAGAATCTGCTTGAGCGCCCTGACGGCCATGTCTCCTCTAATGTCCGCGGCAAACGAGTTGTTCTACGCCGGGGTGGACTCCAACGAATTGAGATTCAAGAGAACGGCCTGTCATGATGTCGGTCTCGATTGCGGGGGCTGGGGCCGGGTGGTCCTCGAGATCGGAGTTGAGGCCAAGAAAAAGGATCAGTGAAAAAGACGGTGTTGAAGCCGGAGCGTGATCGCTGGGATATCTGTCTTGGGGGTTCCCTTGGCGGCGGACATCAGCATAGCCGCCCGTTCAGGCTATTTCATACAGGTTAGCCTGGTAGTGATATCATTGTTGTTTCAGGGATTTTTCGACAACAGTGAACAATTGATCTGGCAGTCTTGAGCGATCTTGACGCATGTGCTATGCTACCATCATGCACGTAAGTCACACCTGAGGGTATTGTCAGATATCATAGAAGGCCTGACCCTGTAGTTTGGTTTGGTTTTTCAAGTCCAAAATCGGTCTATTGGCACGAGGTTTCTGAAAGCCTTTTTTCTTGACTTGCCCATTTTTCGCTATTAGATTTGATGTAAATATTTCCACCATTCATTCAACCTCTACCCAGGAGGTTATCCCATGAAAGAACGCCTCAAAATGTATATGCCCTGCTCCTAATAGGCATAGTTTGCCTGTTGGGAGCTTAAAACCTCTTCCAGAGAAAACCAAACCCATTGTGAGATGAAGGCGGAAAGCCATCCAGGCCGAAGGCATTGCGGAAGCCAATGGCATTCAGGAGTGGAAATAATCTTTATATGAGAAAAACGTTCAGGTGCTGGCCGGGGCCGATGACCTCATCCAACTCATTGGTTGCAGGGTCATCTTAGGCAAAAATATCACAACATAACAAGGAGGTATTATCAATGAAACCGGAAGCTGCAGTGAGAGTTAAGTATGGAGTTTGGGGTCTTGTTGTCGGGGCAGTCATCGCAATGATCATCGGTTTTGCGTGGGGGGGTTGGACAACCTCCGGCACGACCAAAACGATGACCGAGGAAGCGGTCTTGGCGGGCCAGGCGGCGATCTGCGTCGCCCAATTTATGGCGCAACCGAATCATGAGGAGAAACTTAAAGAATTAGAGAAAATAGATTCATGGAAGAGAGCTGAATTCATCAAAAAGGGTGGCTGGGATAAAATGCCCGGGCAAAAGGAAGAGGCTGACTATGCTGTTGGCCGAGCATGCGCTGATGGGCTTGAACTTCTTTTCAAAAAATGAGTTGGCTGTTAAATTTAAGGAAAAGATTATTTAAAAGAACAAAAAGCAAGTCCCTATATTGGAGAAAATTTAC
>Ga0307424_1000025_pt1 | contig 57092 bp, 56 predicted proteins | sample SalMarWE160320MG_FD_202157 | JGI IMG/M metagenome (GOLD analysis project Ga0307424, IMG submission 202157) | Salt marsh sediment microbial communities from the Plum Island Ecosystem LTER, Massachusetts, United States - WE1603-20 | ecosystem: Environmental > Aquatic > Marine > Intertidal zone >... | reverse complement strand
CCATGTTTCAAAGGTATACCCCGTGACTGTGGCCGCGAGCACGCCGAGCGCGCCGCCGGCGCGCGAGCCGGAACCCACGCCGCCCGCGCCATCACGCCATGACCGCGTGCTGCGTGGCCCACAGCGCGGCGGCGGCGCGTGTCGAGACGCCGATCTTCCGGTAGATGTGCTGGATGTGATGATCGGCGGTCTTGGTCGCAATCGAGAGGCGCTCGGCGATCTGTTGGGTGGTGAGCCCGCGCGCCGCAAGCCGGAGCACGTCCGACTCGCGACGGGTCAGCCCGCCCGGTAGCTGCGCGCGGGTGACCGTGCGCGCCCTCGGCTCGCCGTGTCCCGCGGCCACCAGCACCGCACGGCTCGCGCGCGGCTCGGTCACGCCACGCGACGCCAGCTGGCGTAGCTCGGCCGCGGCGTCCTCGGCGGACCACGCGTCGCGGTCGGCGCGGTCGGTGGTTAGCCCCACGTAGATCTCCACCGCGCCCAGCACGCACGCCCCCTGATCGACGGCATCGGCGCGCACGCGCTTGTGGTAGCCGGATCCGTCGCTCTTCTCGTGGTGCGCGCACGCCGCCGGATTCAGCGCCGCCAGCGCCGGCGAGCGCCGCAGCATCTGCTCGGTCAGCATCGGGTGCAGCTCGACGCGATCGAATTCGGCACGCGTCAGCGAGCCGGGCTTGTCCCAGATCGAATTCGGAACGCCGGTCGTGCCAAAGTCGTGCACCAGTGCCGCGCGACGGAGGTTGGTCACATCTTCCTCGCCGAAGCCGAGCACTCGGGCCGCGTCGCCCGCGAGCTGCGCGCACCGACGGCTGTGCCCGGACATGTACGGCGATTTCAGGTCGATGAAGTCCGCCGCCACCGCAAGCGCATGGTCGAGCGCCGCACCGTCGAGCGTGCGATGCGGCTGCGGTTCGAGGTCGAGCACGGCATCCCAGGGCTCCGTCTTCGCGAGACGCTCGAACCAGGCGGCGCCGTGCGCAACGAAGAGGTCGGCAAGCGCCGGATCGTAGGTGCGATCCCGGCGGTCGCGCGCGGCGTCGAGGGCCTTGTCGGGCGAGAAGATGCGGCCGATTGCTTCCATATCGTGGCTCAGGTGCACGACCCGCATCGGCAACGGGATCGACTCCCCCTTCGCATGGGCAGGATAGCCGTTGCCGTTCCACCGTTCGAACGTGAAGCGCAGCGCGTCACGCACGCCGGGGCCGAAGTCGAGGCGCTCGACGAGCATGTCGGCCACTTCGCACCCCGAGGCGAAGTTGTGCACCGCCCATTCGCGCGCGGTCTGCTGGATCATCTGCACGATCTGCTCGCGCTCGTCGGGGGGACGCCAGGAGGTCGCGAAGGTGATCACGTCCCGCATCACCTCGGCCGGATTCGCGGCGTCGTGTACCAGCGTCTGGGCCCGAATCGCGATCTCGTCGCCGAACACGGTGGCCACCTCATGCGCGTGGCCGGTGCAGCCGATGTACCGGAGCAGCGCCACCCAGTAGGCGGCCTCGCGGACCTCCGTGGGGTATCCCGCGGCCTCGCACATCCAGCTCGCCAGCAGGCACGACCGGAGCTGCGACTCCAGGGGTTGGCCAAAGGCGTTGTCCTGCGCCAGGGCCAACGTGGCCACGAATTCGCCCAACCGAAGGGGCGGAGTCAGCATAGGGAACTCTCCCGATGTATGCGCCAGAGCGGTCCCATACCTTGGGGCCACACGACGCGGTTCGAGACGCCGCGCCACGTGGTTTCGACAATCCAACCAGGGAGGACCGAGCGCATGGTGAAATCAGCAGCGGCAACCGACCGACCCATCAGGGTCGGAGTCATCGCGGACCAGACAGGCCCCCTCTCCTTCATAGGGCTCGCCAACGCCAACGTCGCCAAGATGGTCATCGGCGACATCAACGCCAAAGGCGGTCTTCTGGGACGGCGAGTGGACCTGTACCTCGAAGACAGCGCCACGTCGGATGCGGTCGCGGCCGCCAAGGCGACCAAGCTCGTCGAACGCGACGGCGTCGACGTGATCCTCGGTGGCATCTACAGCTCCACGAGGCAAGCCATCAAGGAGCCGGCCGTCGTGAAGGGGAAGAAGCTATACATCTACCCCGAGCAATACGAGGGCCAGGAATCCGACCCGCTGATCTTCTGCACCGGCCCGGTGCCGGCGCAGCAGGTCGACCCGTTCATTCCGTGGCTGATGCGGGAGACGGGCGCGCAGAAGTTCTACCTGCCATCGGCGGACTACATCTGGCCGCACGTGATGAATGAGAAGGTGCGCGAGGTGGTCACGGCCAACGGCGGCTCGATCGTCGGCGAGGAGTACTTCCCCCTCGACCACACCGACTATCGGGAGACGATCGCGAAGATTTCGTCCAGCGGCGCCGAGGTCGTCTTCAATACCATCGTGCCGCCCGGGCTCCCGCCGTTCCTGGAGCAGCTGCATGACTCCGGCTTCGGGAAGCGCGGTGGGCACCTCGTCTGCACCTACTTCGACGAGAACTTCCTGAACATGGTGCCGGCCGCGCACGTGGAAGGGCTCTACAGCTGCCTCGACTACTACCAGGCCGTGAGTGATCCCTTCAGCAAGCGGCTGATCGACCAGTACGACGCGCTGTATCCGGGGCATGCCAAGTTCACGGCCGGCAGCGCGTGCTCGGGCCTGTACCGGGGGCTCCGTCTTTGGGAGGCCGCGGTGAAGGAAGCTGGCTCGCTCGAGCAGGGTGAGGTCATTCGGGCGCTGGACCATGCGAAGCTCGTCGACGGGCCGGGCGGACCCGCGGAAATGGTCCCCGGCCAACACCACGTTCGCATGAACATGTACATCGCCCAGTCCGAGGCTGGCCGCTTCCGGATCGTCAAGCGCCTCGGCGCCATCGATCCGAACGAGCGCGTACTGAGCGCGAACTAGTGCCGGCCGCGCGGGACGCACGCGGTAAGCAGGTCGCACACGCGTAACGCCACTTTCTATTAAGGAGAGAGACATGTTGCTCGCAACGACGACGGTCGCGGATTTCGACCAGTTCATGAAGGTCTTCTCAACCGGAGGTTTGAAGAAACGGCAGCAGCACGGGTCGAAGGGTGCGCTCGTCTTCCGCGATCCCAACCAGCCCGACCGGGTGTGGGCGATCTTCGACTGGGACGAGAAGGGCTGGCAGAGCTTCGTCAGTGATCCCGAGGTCCCGGCGGTGCTGAAGGATGCCGGGCACACCAGCAAGCCGCAAATACTGCCGCTCGCCGCTCGCTGCGACGGCTAGCGGCGGAACCCGCGCGCGACGGTCGCTACGGTTCCTGCAGCCTCCACCGCCTCCCCGCGGCCGTCGGCTCGGCCGAGCGGGTGGGGCGTGGGAGGGCGGAATAGAGACTGAAGAATGCAGAATGGGGCCGACAGGATGTGGGAGTCCCGGGCTGAAACCCGGGCTCGGTCAAAAAAGCGAAACCCGGAAGGGTGACGCGCGGTGCGGACGCGTCCTGCAGGACGCCTCTTCTTGGCCGAACCTGGGCTTCAGCCCCGGACTTCCCTCAACGCGCTCCGGGTTCCGTGGAGGCGGACGTCGCCTGCGTGGGATTCATGCACGCGAACGAGCTCCGATGCCGCCGCTCGTTCAGAGGAGAAAGGCAGCGGCTTCCCCGCTACCGGCAACAGAAATTCTCGACCCATCCCCAGAGTGCGGAGTGGGCCCGACGCCGACTCACCACGGAAGCCACCATGGATGGACCTGCACCGCGAGCCCTGAATCCGACACGACGATACGCGCGCGATCGCCCATCCCCTCGCCACTCAGGCTCGTCCCGAAACGCTCAACCCGCAGGCGAACCATCCCATGCCCCTTGGTTCGCTCCGCCACCAGCGTCACAGCGTTGCACCGGCAGCCGAAATTCGGCGGGGACTACCAGCTCTTGGGTCTTCCCACGGAGTGAATCGGGACCCTCGATGTGACGGAGCGTCACGGTCATCCCCGCGGAATCGGGTACCTCGACGAGTACCCGGAGCACGGAGTCGCTCGCGGCCCGCTGAGCGTCTGCGGAAGAGACCGCGACAACACCCATCGCCACCACGGCCAGGAAGAACGCCCTCATGATCCCCTCCCTTCGCAGTCCCCGCTCACGGAGCTTCGCGCCGCAACGGAATACCCATGCGGAGAAGCTGCGTGGTGTCACAGAGCGACCGAATCTCAGCGGTCCGATAGGTTGCTTTCCGTACGATGAGACTGAGGGTGCGGCAGTCGGTGCCGGGGGCGACGCCAACCCTGAGCACGAAGCGGCCGTCGCTGGATGTCTCGGTCCCGGCACGGAACACGGTCGAGTCGGGCGCGGGATGGATGACGACCGTCACGCTCGCCTCGGCAAGGGCGACCGCGGTGTTGTTCTCCTCGGCAAACACGAACCCGCGCACCGTGAGGGGTTGCTGCATCCGGCCGGGCGGGAAGGTCACCGTGCAGAGCAGTGAGAGGATGCCCAGGGCACTCACCGGTCGTCTCATGGTCGCCACCGCCTCGGTCACGAGGGAGATGCGCGATTGACCAGCCACCCGGAGTCGGTGCGCCGGTACCACGGGCCGCTCCGATCCGTGCTGTCAATCTGCGACGATGCCACCGGCGGCCGCTACTACTTAGAGGACTAGTAGGGTCGATCTAGCGGAACCGACCTCGGGGACTTGACCGCTCGCCACGGAAGTCGGCCATCTCCCGCCGCGGCTCAAGCAGCGGCTTCACGGAGTCCTGGACAGGTGGTAGCGAATCACACTTTCCACGTCTACACTGTCCCGCTCGACCACCCAGACATCGTCGCCCGCTGCCGCACGGATGGACGCGTTAACTGGCAGCGTGAGCACCCCGGCGGGTTGAGCTCGATCGTCCAACATCAGCCACGGTCGCTGCCGCTCGACGGCGCGCAGTCCAATCCAGATGTGATGATCGTTGCCCACGACGAGCGCGTGCGCGGGCGGATACACCGGCGGCACCAGGCGCCGAATATCGGTTTCGTATGCCCGCTTCTGTTCCGGAATCTGGGCCCGTTCCGCCCGGCGCTCGACCGCACTGTCGGCGACCTGACCCGGGATGGGTACGCCGTCAAATGGAAGGTGCCGTTCTGCCAACGTCTGGCCTTGGGGATTCCTGAGCGTGATGGTGAGGCTGCGCTGCTGGCCGCCGGTGAGTGTCGTGGCGACCTGCACGATTGCGGCGCCGTCCGGGGACACCGCCCAAAGTGCGTGCGGGAAGAAGGGAACTTGTGCGGTCGCCACGCCGCCCTCGGGAAGGGGGATGGTGATACTGCCCTCCGCTGGCAGCACGGTGACGATGCGACGAATCCCACCATCGATCGAGATCAGGAGCAGCGGAATCCCCCCGAGCGCCTCGGCCCGCGGATCACCCCATCGTCCCTGTCCCGTCACCAGGAGCGAATCTCCTTGGTAGAGCGCATAGGGGAAGAGGAATCCAAACGTTGGGAGGGCACCGCTGTCTGCGGGCAAGGGATGGGCCGCAGTGACGGGCGGGAGCGTGCGAACCAGCGTTCCTGTTGATGCCAGCAGCGTTACGCGTCCTAGCATCGGGTCGCTCACCCACAGCGTGTCGGACCGCCAACCGCCACGCACGAGGGTTCGGAACTCCCCCGGACCGTCACCCTCCCGTCCGATCCTGCCCGCGAGCGAGCCGGACGAATCGAAGAAGACGACCTGATGGTCCTGCGACTGCAGCAGCGCGACGGTCCCATCGGGACCGACGCCGAGCCAGTCGATCGGGACGAGATCGGCCGCGTACCCATCGATCCGCATGCGCGGCTCGGCGTGTAGGTCGCGCACACCCGCCACGGACCCGTCGGTGTGAATGCGCCACTCCGCAAGGTCGGATGCGTGTCCACAGCCAAGACAGGCGGCGGTGAGGAGCGTTGCGATACGGACTTCTTGCCAGGGACGGTTCATGCGGCCGAACTCGTACTCGGTTGTGCGGCTTGCGCGTGCCACATGTAGCGTGCGGCCCGATCCCTCCGCTTCAGGGCGGTCACTTTAATGTGCGAGTCAGCCTCATCAATCGCCACTCCTAGGATTAGCAGGTCTCTCTCTTGCGGTCTCTGCGACCTCCTCCCCCTCTCCTTGACAACTGAGGAGAGCGCGCCTATCGTCTCTCCTAACTACGATAGGAGACGTGATGCCGGACCAAGCCGACCTTCTGCCCGGCACCCTGGACCTCCTCATCTTGAAGGCGGTCTCGCTGGGTGGCGTGCACGGCTACGGGGTGCTCCTGCGGATCGAGCAGATCTCGGGCGGCGCACTGGCCATCCAGCAGGGCGCCCTCTACCCCGCCCTGTACCGGCTCGAGCACCAGGGGCTCATCGCGAGCGAATGGGGCACGTCCGACAACAACCGCCGCGCCAAGTTCTATCGGCTGACGCGAGCGGGGCGGAAGCGGCTCGGCGAGGAAGCCGCGGGTTGGCGGCGGCTCGTGGTCGCGATGACCGCGGCCCTCGCCGCCACACCGCAGGAGATCTGACGGTGCCGCTCACCAGCCTCATCGCACGGCTCCGCTCACTGTGGCGTGGCCTCCGCCGTCGCGCCGACGTCGAGGCCGAGATGGCCGAGGAGTTTCAGCATCACCTCGCGCTGCGGACGGAAGACCTCGTGCGCCGTGGGCTCGCTCCCGCGGAGGCGGCGCGCCGAGCGCGGCTCGAGTTCGGCCACATCGACCACCACAAGGAAGACGCGCGCGCGTCCCGCGGCCTGCGCCTCCTCGATCAGCTCGGCCTCTCCTGGATCGACGTGAAGCTCGGGCTCCGGATGTTCACCAAGTACCCTGGATTGTCGCTCGTCTCGGTAGTCGGAATGGCGGTGGCGATCGCCATCGCCGCCGGCGTGTTTGGGTTCCTTGCCGTGGTGATGGACCCCGCGCTCCCGCTTCCCGGAGGCGCCCGCGTGGTGTCCATCGAGAACATCACGAACGTGGCCGGCAGTCCTGACCGGCGGGTGCTGCACGACTTCACCGTCTGGCGCGAGCAGGTCCGGTCCCTGACAGACCTGGGCGCGTTCATGAGCGATAGCCGCAATCTCGTCGTCCCCGGTGGTCCGGTAGAGCTCGTCGGCATCGCGCAGATCACGGCGTCAGGATTCCGCGTCGCGGGCGTTCCACCGGTGCTCGGCCGCCCGCTCCTCGACGAGGACGAGCGGCCGGGTGCGCCGCCGGTCGTTGTGATCGCCGCCGAGGAATGGAAACGCCGGTCTGACGCCGATCCCGGCATCATTGGCCGGCAGGTGCGGCTCGGGAGTACCGTCCACACCGTGGTGGGCGTGATGCCGGAGGGGTTCAGATTCCCGGTCAACCATCGCTACTGGGTGCCGCTCCAGCTCGATCCCGACGACTACGAGCCCGGCGGTGGCCCGGCGCTGTTCGTCTTCGGCCGCCTTGCCGACGGAGTGACGCTCGACGAGGCGCAGAGTGAGCTCACGACCATCGAGCGCAGGATTGCGTCGGCGTATCCCGAAAGCCACGAAGGACTCCGGACGCGAGTCATGCCGTACCCGTATCAGTTCATCGGGATCGACCGCGCTTCCAGGGCCTGGGCCTTCCGCGGGCTCCAGGTCGGCATGAGCCTGCTGTTGGTGGTGATCGCCGTGAACGTCGCCATTCTGGTGTACGCGCGGACCGCCGCACGCGCCGGCGAGATCGCGGTGCGAACGGCGTTGGGTGCGAGTCGCGCGCGCGTCGTCGCGCAGTTGTTCGTGGAGGCGCTGGTTCTCTCCGGCACCGCGTCGGTGATCGGGCTGACCATCGCGGGCACGGCACTTGGAATGATCCAGCGCTTCCAGGACCGCGAGTGGGGCGGCGACCTCCCCTTCTGGCTGCGCCTGCACGTCTCCACGGGCACCGTCCTGTACGTCGTGGGGCTCGCCGTGCTCGCGGCCGCCATCGTCGGGATTCTCCCTGGCCTCAAGGCGACGGGACGACGGGTGCAGGCCGGACTCCAGCAGCTCTCACAACGCGGATCGCGGATGCAGCTCGGACGCACGTGGACTGCATTGATCGTCGTGCAGGTCGCGGTCGCGGTAGCAGTCCTCCCGTTCGCCGTCCTCGTCGCGGGTCAGTCAGTGCGGCGCGGGATGTCCAGGGCGGGATACCCGGTGAACGAAGTCCTGCGGGGCTGGCTCTCCATGGAGAGGGAAGAAGCGCCGCCGAGCGCCGAAGCGGAAGCATACGAGCGTGCCTTCGAAGGGCGCTTCCACAAATCCGCCGCGGAACTGCTGCGGCGCCTGGAGGCGGAACCGGCAGTCTCCAGTGTGACCTTCGCGCGCACGTTCCTGGGAGGGGGCACGTACGCCCGGATCGAGGTCGAGCGTGACGCGGAGCGGACGAGCACTGCGGCCGATACCGCGAGTCCGCCGGCACCCGTTAGTCGATCGGCCGTGGTCAACAACGTGGATGTCGATCTCTTCAGGGTTCTCGACGTGCCGATTCTGGTCGGGCGGGGATTCGACGATGGCGATCGGCGTGAGGGCGCGAACACGGTCATCGTCAATCGCGTATTCGCCGAACAACTCCTCGGCGGCGGCAACGCCGTCGGGCGTCGCGTTCGTTTCCTTGACAGAAGGGGCTCCGACGGAACCATCGAAGCCGGACCCTGGCTCGCGGTCGTAGGGGTCGTACCCGATTTCACGATCCAGGCCGACTTCGACCCTCCAGACGCGAGGCTCTACGAGCCGATGGGACTGGCGCGCGCACCTACGGTCCTCAGCCTCGCGGTCCGGATCCGGAACAGCCCACCGTCGGGCTTCACGGCGCGGTTCCGGGACATCGCGGCGTCGGTGGATCCTGCCCTTCAGCTCCATGAACTGCAGAGCGCGGCGGATGCGCAACGAGATGCGCAACGGAGCCTGCTCGCGCTGGCGCTGGTGATCGTGGCGGTGACCGCGAGCGTGGTGCTCCTCTCCGCGGCGGGGATCTACGCGATGATGTCGTTCACGGTCGCTCGGCGACGTCGTGAAATCGGCATCCGCACGGCCCTCGGCGCCGACCCACGTCGCATCCTCACCGGCATCTTCGCGCGGGCGAGCGCGCAACTCGGCGCGGGCGTGCTGGCCGGGCTCGTCCTGGCGACCGTGCTCAACCGGGCGATCGGGGGCAGCGGCCTGTTGGCGGGCACAGGCATCGTGCTGCTGCCGATCGTCGCGGTGGTGATGATTGGCGTTGGGCTGCTGGCGGCGCTCGGGCCCGCACGACGGGGATTGGCGATCGAGCCGACCGAGGCGCTGCGCGAGGAGTAGGGTGGAAGTGCAGAGTGGGGATGGGTTAGGAAATTCTGTTGATGGCGGCGCGGGCTTTCCACAGCGGGCCTTGCGCCACGTCTTAGAATGGGCCGCGTTGCACCGCGAAGAGTTGTTGGCTGATTGGCAGCGGGGCGAGACGGCAAGCCGGTGAACCGAATCGCCCCGCTGGAGTGACCGTATGGACTACCTGGTCGAAGAGGCGAAGTACGTGCGCGACTTCGTGATCTGGCTGCGGTTTCGCGACGGCACGAGTGGCGAGGTCGACCTGCGTCGGGAACTTTGGGGAGAAGTGTTCGAGCCACTGCGCAACGTGGACTACTTCAAGCAGTTCACGGTGGACCCGGAGCTCAAGACCCTCGTGTGGCCCAACGGCGCCGACTTCGCGCCGGAGTTCCTGCACGACGCGGCACGCGTGACGACCCGACCGGGTCGCGACGCTCGGCCTCGCCAGCATCAGCGTCCCTCGATGCCGGTCGGGACCCAGCGACAGGTGGATTCGTCGAGGGTGAATCGGGCAATGAAGCTCGCGACGTCGAGGCCGCCCGCGAGCTGCTGATCGAGCACCAGGAGCGTATCCGCCTTGAAGGCGATCACTGGATGAGGATCCGGGCCGAGCGGAACGGACGCATCGACACACGCGCGCGTCCGATCCGCCGATACGACCGACACGAACACGTCGGAGCTGGCGGGCAACTTGCCCGGCCGGGAGTCGTAGTGAACGAGAGCCGTCGCGCCGCTCGGCAGGCGATACATCCCCCGCAACGCGGACAAGACACCGAAGACGTTCGTGTAGTCCTTGCGCATCACCTCGAGGAGGTGTGCCCGCAGGTCGCTTGGGACACCGCGACGGCGCTGGTGCGGGATGGTCACCCGCTCGACGACACGCCCGTTCGGCGCCAGTACCAGCAGGGTGTCGCTCGGCTCGAATCCCACCATCACGGTGTCGTTCCAGCGGGTCAGGCTGACGACCGGGAAGATCCCCCCCACGGGCCCGCCCTGCTCGAAGGCCTGTGGCAGAGGCGCCATGGACACCGATTTCCCGCGGCCGATCCAGAGCTGCTCGACGCCCGCGCGCTCAGCATACCGAGCGCCGCCGAGCCAGATCGTGTCACCGGCAAGAACGGCCGACGACGGGTCCCCGCCCTGAATTGGATACCTCTGGACATACCTCCCGGTCTCCCGGTTGAACCGCTGCAGCGCGGGCGGGTTCCAGCTGACCACGAGAATCTCATTGGCGCCATATGGCAGAGCCACGCTGGCGTACTTGAACTCACCGGGCCCCTCCCCCTCAGCGCCGTAGCGCTGCACTAAGCGGCCATTGGCGGCGTACCGGAAAACCCGCGCCTGCCCGGCGTCGGTGACGAGGTATCCATCGAGGTCCGTCCTGAGCGCGCCGGGTAGCACCAAGTAGGCGCGCTCGCCTTCTTGCAGCCACACCGTGTCAACGGGAACGAGCCGGACCTGCGCTCGAGCCGCGGGCGCCAGGAACACGAGCGCCAGCAACGCGCCGGCAGAGCCGCGAGCGCCGCGCGTCACGAATGGCATCCCGCGGTGGTGACGCGTGCGCGGGACCGCAGGTGGTCGACGGCGTTCAGAGAGTTTCCTCCGTCCATGGCGCCGCGACGACGCTGGCGTTGGCGGTGAGGACGAACACGATCCTGGCGCGGCGCCGATCGATCGCGAAGTACTTGGCGCCGATGACATCCGCGAACTGGACCCGGCGCTCAGCCGTCCCAGCCGCCGAGAGGGCGAGCATGACGGTCGGATCACCCTCGGGCACGTTCAAGAGCAGCCACAACGTGTGTCCGACGACCGCCGCGTCGCTCACGTACGCCAGGCCGGCCAACCGGCGTTGATCCCCCATGATCGCCCTGGTGCGCTCGACCACGTCCGCCCAGATCCGCTCCATCTCCGGTACCACGAGTTGGGCGGACGCCTGGAGCGCGCCTGTGGAATCGTACCGCTGCACTTGGCCTTCCCCGTTGAGGACGATCCAGGCGCCTCCATCCTCGGCAAACACCGGCAGCGCGGTGTTCCGGAACATCGCCGGCACGGTCCCGGCGAGAATCTCCTTCTTGATGCTGGTGAAGTCGAGCATGGTGGGTGCCGGCGCGGGCGGCGTCCCAAGCGTCCGAACCTGATTCCCACGCGCGTCATGGTAGCTGACCAGCGCGTCTTGCAAGCCCAACGTGCCGACCAGGAGCCGGCCCTCGGCGTCCACGTCCATCGGCCCCATGCTGGCTCCGGGAGGCAACGGTGTACTCCGCACGAAGTCACCGTGGAGCCCGACCACCTGGAGCTTCCCGTTGCCGACGTCGACCACTCGGAGCGTATCGCCGCTCAGCGTGAAGGACCGCGGCAATTGGAATTCCCCCGGTCCCTTCCCCTTCCGGCCGATAGTCCGCAGTCGCTCACCCGTGGGTGACAACACGATGATCTGCGCCAGTAGGTAGTCGAGGACGTAGATATTCCCGTCGACATCGATCGCGATGTCGTTGGGCCCGCTCAGGATTTCGGATTCCGCGGTGACGAGGGGCGTCATGCCTGCGACGTGACGCTCGGGCAGGCGCGGGCTCGGATCACCGGCGCAGGCCGCCAGCACGAGGAGCGCGGCTCCGCGAGCGCCAGCGCGATGCTGGCGAAACGTGGTCTTCCTTGCCCACTGAGCCATGATGGAGCCCTCCGGCGTTCCGAGCGCGCCGCTTCAGCGGCGGCGCTTCTTCCCCTCAGCCGCACCCAGTCGTTGGGCCGGGAACTCAGCCCGACGGCTTCGATGCCAACCCGCGGACGAACCCCACGATACTGTCCGCGTCCCACGCCGCGGCACCGGCATGCCGCATCACGATGCCGCCATGTCGGTCGAGGACGAACGTGGCCGGGATGCCGCGGGTCTTGAAGCACTCGGGTGGGTCCCCCTCGAGCAGGTAGATCGGGAGATCGATGCCACGCTTCTCGACGAACGGGCGAACCACCCCGGGCTCCTCGCCCGTGACGAACCCGAACCGCACGTCGAGATCCGCCGTCCGGTCGAGCAGCCGCTTGAGGCTCGGCATCTCCGCGACACACGGAGCGCACCACGTGGCCCAGAAGTTGAGCACGAGCACGTTGCCCTGCCACTGCGACGGGGTCGCGGGCGCGCCATCCAGGTCGGTGAGATCCATCGCGTAGTCCCACGAGCCGATTGGCAGCGGCGGGGGCTTGAGCGTCGTGCCGCGTCGTTTCTTCGCAATCATGGTGAAGGCCACGAGACCGCCGAGGAGCGCGCCCAGGGTCGCGAGGAAGCCAACGATGATACCGTGGGCAAACGGACCGGGAAGGACGAACCACGCGAGCACGCCGATGGCCAGGGGCGCGCTCACGATGAGGTTGCGGATCGTTCGCGGTTTCACGCGATTCGGGCTCGACTACCCGTGCCGTTCCGCCGCGGAATCGGAGGACGCTTCCTTGAGCCCCGTAATCAACGCATCGAACCGGGGGTCGCCGCGCAGCGAGTCCAGGTCGGAATCCTGCTCCAGCCATTCCCAATGGTGCATCCCGTTCGCGACGGACTTGGATATGGTGTCGATCGCGTCTTCCTTCTGCCCCAGTAAGGCGAACACACAGGCCACGTTGTACAGCACGCCTGGATCTTCCGGATCGATGGCGAGGGCCCGCCGGTTCCATTCGAGCGCGCGGGCACGATCCCCTGCCGCGGACACGGCGTTGGCGCCAAAATAGAGCGCGCGAGCGTCGTCCGGATTGAGCTCGATGTGCTTCTCTACCCGCTCCAGGCTCTGACGCTTGGCGGCCGCCGCCTCGTCCTTTCGTCCGAGGCTGGTCAGCGACATCGCCATGTGCGAGAGCGCCTGGTAGTCGTCCGGGCGGACCCGCGCCGCCTCCGCGTAGTGGCGAACGGCATCCTCGAACTTGCCCTCCGCGAAACACGCCCGCCCGTAGAAGTAGTGGGCCTCGTACAGCTTGGGGTTCAGACGAATCGCCGTTTCGAACTCGCCCGCCGCCTCGTCGAGCCGCCGCACCAGGGAAAGCACGAGCCCGCGGGAGGCATGCGCCTCCGCCCGTTCCGGCGCCACCTCGAGCGCCCGTTGGCTCAGGGCGTCCGCCTGGTCGAGATTGGCCTGGCTCCGGTCCCAATGCGTGTACAGATAGGAGCAACAGTCTGCCGCTCCCGCGAAGGCCGGCCCATACTTCGGGTCGATCGCGATGGCCCGCTCGAACATCCGCCGAGCGTGCTCAAACCCGCTCCGGCGGAACTGGTGCATGAACTGCCGTCCGCGGAGATAGCACTCGTACGCCTGCATGTTCTCGGTGGGGCTTCGCTCGATGGCGCGCTTCTCGCCCTCGGTCAACATCCCCCGCAGGGATGTGGCGATGTTCGTCGCGATCTCGTCCTGGATCGCGAAGACGTCCTCCAGCTGCCGGTCGAAGCGCTCGGACCAGAGATGCTTGTCGGACCGGACGTCCACCAACTGGGCGGTGATGCGCAGCCGGTTCCCCGCCTTGCGCACACTTCCCTCGAGCACCGTCGTCACCTGGAGCCGGTCGGCAACCTCGGCCATCGGCACGTTCTTCCCCTTGAACGCAAACGACGAGGTGCGGGACGACACCTGGAGGCCGGGCACCTGCACCAGCGCGTTGATGATCTCCTCGGTGATGCCGTCGCTGAAGTAGTCGTTCTCGGGATCCGCCGGCATGGTGACGAACGGCAGCACCGCGATGGTCCGTTCGCCGGATTCGGTGGCGGCCGCGCTCCCGGGCCGGAGCGACGTGCCCGACCGCAACGCGTCCGAGAACTGCGCCACCGGATTGAACCGGTCCGCGGGCATCTTGGCCAACGCGCGTTGCAGCGCCGACGCGACGTCCGGAGGAACGGCCGGACGAAACTGCGTCACCGGGGGTGGAGTGGCCATCACGTGCTGATGAATCACGCTCTCCATCGAGGGTCCCGTGAACGGCGGTTGACCGGCGAGCATCTCGTAGAGCACGCAGCCCAAGGCATAGAGATCGGTCCGGCCGTCGATGTCGCTGTCCCCCGTCGCCTGCTCGGGGCTCATGTACTGCGGGGTCCCGATCACCACCCCGGTCTGCGTCAGCGCCTCGCCACCGGCCGCGCTCACCGCTCGCGCGATGCCGAAATCCGCGACGCGCGCGTGGCCACCCGAGAGGAGAATGTTCTCGGGCTTGATGTCGCGGTGCACGATGCCGCGGCTGTGGGCATAGCTCAACGCATCGGCCACCTCTCGCGCGATGAGCAGCGCGTCCTCCACCGGAAGCTGTCGCTCGCGATCGAGCAGGCCGCGGAGGGATTCCCCTTCCACGTACGGCATGACGTAGAAGAGGAGGTCCTCGCCCCCTGGCCCCCTCTCCGCGTCGCGGAGAGGGGGAACGGGGGTGAGGCTTCCGCTGTCGTACAGCGGCAGGATGTGCGGATGATCCAGCTGCGCGGTGAGCGTGATCTCCCGGAGGAACCGCTCCGGCCCCAAGGCCGAGGCCAGCTCGGGCCGCAGCACCTTGATGGCGACGCGGCGATGGTGCTTCAGATCCTCGGCCAGGTAGACCGTGGCCATCCCGCCACGGCCAAGCTCGCGCTCGACCTTGTAGCGGTCGGCCAGGGCCAACTTCAGGTGTTCGAGGGGGTCCGGCATGGGCACAAGCTACGTGCCCGACGAAGCGAGGGCCAATGGCGAATCCTCTCGCGTGCTCCCGGAAGGCGGCGCACTTCACGCGACCCGACGCGTGAGGTACGCCGTGACTGCTCCTAGCGGAAGCTCTGCACAGATCCGTGAGCAGGAGTCGTCACCGCTCCGCGGGATCCACGAGTGAACTCGCGGCTCGGCGCCTGCCGGTAAACCGGTGTGCGGCCGCCGCTTCAGCGGCAGCGGCCGAGCGGCGAGTTCACTCGTCGACCACGCGCGGAGTACGCAGCCCGAGTCACTGCACTTGTGCAGAGGTTCCCTAGCGGAACCGTCGCGGGCGGAACCGCGGACGCACCACGATCCCGAGGCGCTCACCCGGCTCGTAGAAGTACGGGACGGGCGCCCATGGCGCGAACGTTCCGCCGTACCATGGGCTGTACCACCGGTCATACCACGAGTTGTACCACGGGCCGCCCCATGGGTCGTACCAGCCGTTGTGAATCTCGGCGTAGGTACGGTCCCGGACGGTGTAGCCCGCCAGGTCGTACTCGTAGGGCCCGGCACTCATCTGATCGAGAATCCCGAGCATGGCGGCCTCGGGGTCGGCGGCCGCGCTGTCCGCCACCAGACCGGCCCGCGTCCAATGCCCGTGGGTCTCGAAGTCGGTGAACGTGAACGGATGATCGGCCCAGGCGGCGAGCACCATGCCGGAGCCCGGCTTCTCGTGCGCCGCAAAGGCGTCCCGATCGCCGCGACCGCGAATCTCGACATCCCGACCGGCTTGCATGGCGCCGTCGTCGGAGGGATTCAGCGGGAACAGCACGTGGACGTTGCCGTCCGTGTCCGTACGGAGCACGACGACATACCCGTCGGCGGCGGTACGGACGTGGATCTTCTCACCTTGACCGGTCGTCAGCGTGCTGCGGGCCAGTTTGAGTCGGACTGGCGGGTCGCTCCGCGCCGGCGCAGCGACCGGCACCAACAGGGCGACGGCAACTGCCAGCAATGCGTACTTCATACAACCTCCTAGCTGCATTTCAATAGCTGAGAGAGGCATCAAGCGTGCCCGCGCGGCTAGGCAGATAATCGGTGGGAACCCGGTGGAACCCGTTCCGGCGCGGTCGTCCGTAACGCATTTCCGCGTTGGAAGTTGGCGGCTCGAAACGGGTTCCCGCGCCGTCCGTCGCGCGAGGGCGCGCGCTCAACGCGGGGCGGCTGGGTTCCCTCTCGAGGACTTTGGTGTCAATCCAGGGGACAAGTTGACGCACGCGGGGAACGTGGCAGCGAGACTGGTTGATTGCAGAGTGCAGAGGGCAGAGCGCGTGGGATCCGGCCGGGCCAAGATCCTACCCCGCCGTCACCCCTCGAAGTTCCACTCCCGCGCCGGGATCGATCGCACCAGCCCGCGTACCGAGGTCGGATCGGCCTGGGCCAGCGCGCGGAACGCCCGACCGCTCAAGAAGAACTTGTCGCCGTGCCGAATCGCCCCGCGCTCATAGAGCTTGGCCGCGGTGCCCGTCGGCACCGCACCGCCGGTCACGAACATCGCTCCCGCGCGCAATCCGTGCGCCGCAACCGTGACCAGCAGACCGGCCGCGACGGCCCAGCCTCGGCGGGAGGGAACGACGAACATATCCACGATCTCGACGCCGCGGACGCAGTGGTGCAGATCGTAGGCCGGACCCCACGCCGCGAACCCGACCAATCGCTCGCCCGACACCGCCACCACGATGTTCAGGTGCGCGCCGAACGCGTCCCGTTCCAGTCGTTCCCGCGTGCCACGCCAGGGACTGGCATACGTCTCGTGCATGTACCGCTCGAGGAGCGTCGCCAGCGCGGGCGCGTCCTGGGGCGTGGCGAGACGATAGCTGACGGACATCAGTGCCTACGGGTCACGGCCGCCGCTCGGCGCCGAGATGCGGTAGACGACGCTCTCCCGCCCCGCGGCGTCCACGCCCGAGCCCACCAATGTGCCACCGATGTTCTCCACCGCCCGCCGCGAGCGGAAGTTGGTGGGACCAATCCGGAAGATCACGTGGTCCACGAACTGGAACGCGTGGCGCAGCATCAGCCGCTTCATCTCCCCGTTGTAGACGCCGCCCCACTGGGACCTGGCCAGAAAGCTCCAGCCGATCTCGATCTCGCTCCGCGCCTCGTCGTAGCCGTGATACCGCGACGACCCGATCACTCGGCCGTCGCTCCGGTCGAGAGCGATGAGCGCGCCCCCGGACGCCAGCGCCTCGTCGAAGAAGGCCTTGAAGACTTCTTCCTTGTAGCGGTCGCTGCTCGGGTGTTGCTCCCAGATCAGCGGATCGGCGGCGACCGCGAACAGCGCGCTCCAGTCGTCCGGTTGCAGCGGCCGGAGATCGAGCAGGTCGCCCGTGAGAACGGGTTGCAGGTCAAACGGCATTCTTGGCCCTCTGGTGATGGCGCTATTCGAGGAGGTCCTCGTCTCCACCGAGCTACCGGATTGGCCGCCGGGTGTCGGCCGTCCACACGACCTCGAAGCGCGCGAGGTACTTCAGGTCCAGCGAGTCCACCGCAACCGCCCAAACCGTGTCGCCGCGAATGAACGGATCAGGCGTGTCGGGATAGGGAGTGTAAGGAACGTCGTGCGGGAGGGCGACCGTGCCAATCCACCGACCGTCCTTCGCGAAGACGTCAAACGCACCAGTTCCTGGCTCTAGCCACACGTGCGCTGGGAATCCCTGAGCCCGCGCTTCCGGTGGGAGGTCCTCGCGGCGGCGCGCCTGGGTCGGCCACACCCAGATCCTCCCATCTTCCGCGACGAGGATCCGTTGGTACGCCGGACGAGTGGCCGGAAGCCCGGGGCCCCGCCAGGTCCAGCGCTGGCCCGGGCCCGGCCCGCTGAGCTCGATGGCGGTACCGGACTGGAAGGACTCCAGTTCTTCCGCGGAGGCGTTGATGGGAATCCAGTCCCGCGAGACACGGAGAACCGTGCCATCCGACGAGAGAACGTCGAACGCGTACTCGGCCGAGCAGCCCGTAACCAGATCCCCGGAGGGTGCGAGTGCCCATCGCACTTTGGGCACGTACGGTGCGCGCAGATCCTCATGCCAGCCAGCCCGAAACCAAGCCTCGCTCAATGTCGGACAGGACTCGGTGTACCGCGCCGGGACGAACAACGTATCGACCAGCGTTCCGGTCGAGTCGATGCGGGCATAGGCCGGTCGCGGGAAGCTCAGTGACGCCCCAGACAGCGGCAGCGGTGGATTGATGCCCAGGTATAGACCCGCGTTCGTCGAGGTGATCGCCTCGCGACCGTATCCCGGCTGCCCCGTGGGATTCGCCCAATGCGCCAGCGGTCGTGCGTCGGGAGCGTACACATTGATGCGGTTATTGCCGAGATCACGCACGACGAGGCTGCCATCCGAACGCGCCACGAGACCGACGGGCTGACGAACCTCGCCCGGTCCCCCGCCCTGCCGCGCGACAACAGTCAGGAACCTCCCTCTCGGATCGTATTTGCGGAGCGGCCCGCCCCGATCCGCGACGTAGACATTGCCTTCTCGATCGACGGTGAAGGCGTTGATGTGTCGGAAGGTGTACTCGGGAGCCCCTTCCCGTTGGCCAATGCGGAATACTTCGTGGAGTCGCGCCGTGTCGCGCCGTTCCGGACCGTGGTTCTGCACGAGGACTGTGTCCGCCAGCACTGTTCGTGTCGCGGGCGCGCTCGACCGCTCCGGCCGCGCGCACCCGAACGCCAGTGCGCACAGCGCCAGGAAGATGCAGCGTCCTTCAGAGCCAGTGCACATGCTCGATCCTTTGCGAACCCTGCGCTCACCCCGGCGGCGCCACGCCGTCCGCACCGATCCAATCATAACGGCGTTCGCCATTCTGGAATCGCCACCGCGTCGGCCACGCCGTGTGCTGCCAATCTTCGGGCTCGCCGAGTGGTTGCGGACGCGCCGCGCGCGCCAGCGCGGCGCTGAGGTCGCGGCGGCGATCGGCGTCCAACGCGTCCGGCGCCAGCGAGGCAAACAACGGCGTCCCACTCCGGGACACGAGATCCAGCCACTGCCGGTTGAGCGACCACGGGATGGCGTTCGTGACGCCCACGCAGTCGGCGTCGGCGGCGTAGAACGCGCCATGCTGCACCCCACGAAACGCGAGCGTGTTCACACCCATCCTCCGGGTGCGCGCCCATTCCGTGCCGCTGGTGTCGTCGCCGATGCGGCACAACTCGAAGCGGCCGGCGGAGAGATGACTGACGGTGTTGCAGCCAAGGACCAGCGTGTCACCAGCCGCCGACCGAATCGTGCGATACAGATCATCCACCACTTCGGCGGTCGTGCGCGTGCGACCGGCGGCGAACGTCCACCCGTCATTCGTGAGCGCGGCACCCATCCGGAAACCCCAACGTCCCAGAATGTCGAACGTGGAGTAGTCGTGCTTGATCAGCTCGAATCCCCACCCGCGCAAGCGGGCAATGTCGTCCGCCACCTTCTGGCGAACCTCCGGCACCGTGGGATCGAGGAAATCCCGGCTCCGTGGCAGGCGCCATCCATCGGGTGCGTCGGCGGGCGCGAGCAGCGGGCGAATCCAGATGCCGGGGCGCGCCCCGGCACCGCGCACCGCGCCGGCCAGCCCGGGGAGATCGGGGAACCTCTCGTTGCCGCGGTCCCACAGGCCCACGCCCTCCTTCGCCGCGCCCCGCACGGGCTGCCAGCCGTCGTCGATCACCGCGAACGGGCGGTTCGCGTCTGACGGTGACAGCTCCACCACGCGGTGCGCGTCGGCGAGCACGGAGTCCGCGCTGTTGTTCCCGTACGCCCAGTACCAGTCGTTGCTTCCGTAGACCGGGTGCGCGGGGAGCCTCGGACTCGGACACATCACCTGGCAGAACGCATGGATGGCCGCGAACGCGCTCTCGCCTGGCGTCCCGGGGCGGTGCACGACGTCACACACGGTCAGCACGCGCTCGCCGAGCGTCACGGCAACGCCACCGGCGCGCACGTCCGCCCAGAGCGTGACGCCGGCGGGATCCAGCTGCCAGAAGCAGAACGCGCCCGCGCCGGTGCGCACGCCGTACACGTGAGTCAGCCGTCCGTCCCACGCGGCGCAGTACCAGGGCATCACGCGATCGGGTACGAAGCCGCGCCACTCGAAGTCGCCGTAGCCCCGCTCCCACGCGTCGCCCAGGAGCAGGCGCGTGTCGTTCATGTCCCCTCGCCAGCGGAGACGCACGCGGGATACCGCAACCGACGGCGCCGCGAGCTGGACGCGCAGCGCACCCGGCACCTCCGCCACCGTCACCGTGACGCCGCCACCCTCCCATCGTCCTTCCGTGCCTGCATATAGGGGCCGGTCCCCTGCGCCGATTTGCACCAGCACACTGTCGGGCGCGCGGCGCACATCGACTGGAGCGGACTGGCGGCGCGTCATGGCGCCAACACCGCCCGCGGGGCCCCGCCCAGCGAGCCCGGCTCGCGGGAGCGAGAGCGCGGCGGCGGAGATGGCGCTGCGGTGCAAGAACTCTCGGCGCGATGTCATGGTCGTTCGGCGAATCTCCGGCGGGTGAGTATGACGAGCACGCATGCTCAGGCGTTCATGTCCGAGCCTTCCACATGCGACAGGAGCACGAGGTCGTCGCGTGGCGTCCAGCCAAGATGGGCCCAGAACGCCTGTCCCGCGCGATTCTCCAGGTTGACCATCACGTGACTCTTACGGATGCCCCGCTCAGCGAGCGCGGCGAGCGCCCTGTCCACCAACGCGCGCCCCACCCCGAGCCCCCGGTGGCTCGGCGCCACGGCGAGATGTTGCAGGTAGCCGCGCCGGCCGTCGTGCCCTCCGAGCACCGCGCCCACGAGCGTGCCTCCGTCACGAGCGATGAAGCTCAGGTTGGGGTTGCGTTCGAGGTAGCGCGCGAAGCCCTCCGGCGAATCGGCGGCCCGAAGCGTGAGCCCTTCGGTCGCCTGCCACAGGGCGAGGACGTGCTCGTAGTCGGATGCCTGCAGGATCGTGATCGCTAGCATGCTGTTCGTAGTCGACAAGAGGGTAGTTGGGGCAGTGAGGGCAGGATGATGCGTCGGCCGTCCCCCTACCTTGAAGCACCGCCCAGTCCATCGACGGAGCATTCTACGGTCAGTGGCATACCTCGGATGGCAGCTGGGTGACCGTCACGTTGTGCGGGTCGAAAGCGCATTTTGCGTGCGGCCGCGATGAGAGCCGCCCGCAGCGGGGGTGGGGGCTCCGTGGGTGCCGGCATCGCGCGCGCCCCCGCGTCATCGACCAGCATCGCGACCACGTGCACGTTGGGCGGCAGGACCCGTGGCGCCACCACGTCGACGGCCGTCACCGCGCCCGTCTCGTCCACGTCGAACTCCAAACGGACGGTGATGTGTTCTTGCTCGAGCTGGAAAGCCGGTGGGAGTCCGTCGCGGACCGCCTGCATGTCGAACGGGCCGAGCGGGACCGGAAAGCGGGTGACGCCAAAGGACTTCGCGCCGGGATGTGGAAGAGCCACCTACAGAATGTAGAGTGCAGCTTACACAACGCACAATCGTTCCGCTCTGCGAGCCGCGCTCCGGGTTGCGGCTGCCCGCCAGCCTGCCTCGCCCGTCCGCCCGTCGTTTCTCAAATGAAGAATCGCACCAGTCGAAAGGCCCAGTCGATCGCGGCGAGCGGGATCGGGAGCAACGTCAAGCCGACGGAAAACGCAAAGCCGTAGCGGAACAGCGTCGGCCCGATGGCGGCATACTGATTGCCCCACGTGCGGCGGATGAACAGATCGGCGGCCGGACCGGCGGTGTAGAAGACATTCGCGAGGAGCCCATAGACGAGCACGGCGCCGAGGGGGACGCCGAATCGGCCCCCGTGGGGCGGTAGCGCCGCGAACAGGTTCATGACCGCCAGGGTCACCACCCCGGCGCCGCCGACCGCAAGATTGAACGCCGAGCGCCGGCGTTCCCACGACCCGCAAAGTTGGCTCCGGCAAGGGCCGCCACGGGAGCGTCGTCAGCCCGATCCGTACCCTAACACCTCGAGGCGGGGCACCCGCCGGAACTCGCGCTCGTTCCGCGTGACGACTGGTTTGCCGAACGCCACGGCCGTCGCCGCGATCCAGAGATCGTTGGCGCCGATCAACGCCCCGTTGGTCTTCAGGTAGCGGAAGGCCTGCCCGTATTCCCAGCACACCTCCGGGCTCGACGGCAGAACCTCGAACGGTTGGATGAACCGGGCCCACCGCTCGCGGGCATCGAGCGGCATTCCCGCCGCCAACTCGCCCGCGATCGTAAACGTGATGAAGAGTGACTCGGTGGGTCGCGCCGCCAGGAAGTCATGCGCGGGGCCCGGTGCCCCACGCGCCAGTTCCCGCTCGAGATCGATGAGAAACGTCGTCTCGAGAACTAGTCCCCCGCCCATTTGTCCTCGGGCGGGTGACCGCTGCGCTTTGCGTCCTCGACCAGGTCCAGCTCGTCCGGCCGGTAGGTCGGGCCACGCTCACGCAGGTGGCGCAGATACGCCTCCGCCGTCACGGGCTCGGCCTCCCACCGGGCCCGCATGATCACGTCGCTGAACGACTCGGCGGAGCTCCGCTTGGCCTTCTTGAGGCGCTCGTAGGCGTCCAAACGGACCGAAATCGTCTTCGTGGACATACACAGATAGTACACAGTCTGTGTATAGCGGCAAGTGACCGGGCATTACCTCTCCCGGTCACCTTGCCCTCCTAACGTGGTCCCGCACCACGATTCGGCGTCGCGGTCCGTCGCACGTCCCTATGGCACGGGATTCCCGTCCACGTCCAGCAGTTTGATCGGCGCGATGCCCGTGGCGGTGAGTGGCCCCTCCACCACCGCGCGATCCCCCACGATCACGATGTTCAGGTGCCCCAGGTCGATGTACTGCTTCGCCACGCGCACCATATCCTCCCGGGTCACCGCGTTGATCTTGGCTGGGAAGTCCTGATAGTAGGATTGCGGCAGCCCTCCGGTATAGATGTCGGCAATGGCGGCGCTGATGCCGTTGACCGACGCGAACCGCCGCGGCAACGACTGGATCAGTGCCTGTTTGCCCTGCTGCATCTCATCGTCGGTGAACGGGACGGCGCCTTCCACGCCGCGGAACTCTTTCATGAACTCGATCAACGCGCTGTCCGTCTTGCCGGTGACGATCCCGCCGCCCGCCTGGAACGCGCCGGGCCCATGTCCGAAGGCGAACCGCGAGCGCACGCCGTAGCTGTAGCCTTTGACCTCGCGGATGTTGTGATTCAACCGCGACTGAAACAGCCCGCCGAGCAACGTGTTCATCACGTCGAGGGCGTAGTAGTCGGGGGTATCCCGCGCCGGACCGGGCAGGCCGATGGCGAACACCGATTGCGCGGAATGCGGCTTGTCCACGAGGTAGATGGTGGTCGGCTTGGGTGCCGGCACCGGCGGATACTGCCACGCGGGACGCGCGCCGCCGGCCGGCCAGGCCGCGAACGCCTGCTCCAACGCCGCTTTCACGGCGGCCGGCTCCACGTCACCCGTCACCGTGATCACCGCTCGGCCCGGCTGATAGTACGCGTCGTGGAACGCCACGATGTCGTCACGCATGATGGCGTGCACCGAGGCTTCGGTCATCACCCGGCCGTACGGGTGCGCGTCGCCGTACAGCACCTTCGCGAACACGTTCGCCGCGATGCTGTTGGGCCGGTCGCGTGCCTGCTGCAATCCCACCAGCGTGCGCCCCCGGATGCGTTCCAGCGCTTCCTCGGGGAACGTCGAGTGGAGCAGCATGTCCGCCGCGAGCGCCAGCGCCGGCTCGAAGCTGGACGTGAGCGACGTGAAGCCGATGGTGCCGTCCTCCTCGCCGACGCCGCTGAAGATCTGCGTCCCCAGCATCTGTTGCGCCTCCGACAGCTGGTCGGCGGTCTTCGTCGTGGTGCCTTCGCTCAGCATCTGTGCCGTGAAGTTCGCGACGCCGACCTTGTCGGCGGGCTCGAAGTTGGCCTGCCCACCCACGAATCGGATGGCCACCGCGACGAGCGGCAGGTTGTGCTTCTGGCTGACGACGAGCTGCGCCCCGTTCGCCAGCGTCGTGCTGGTCCAGGTGGGGATGTGGATGGTGGGCGTCGGGCCGGGTGTCGGCGGGACGTCGCGATTCAGCGCCTGGGCGGCGAGCGGCGCGCTCTGGACGCCGAGCGTCAGTACGAGTGCCAGGATGAGGTGGCGCATCAGTTGCCCCCCATGAGGTAGTGCCCGCCGTCCGGCGAGACGGTGACCTTGGTGCTCTGATCCGGCTTGGACGCCAGGTCGATCTTCCCCTGCGGCACGATGCTCAGCACCGCGCGTCCGGCGCCGAGGTACTTGTTCGCGACGCGCTGCACGTCCGCCGCAGTCACCGCTTTGAGCTTGCCGTACTGGGTCTGGTAATACGCCGGATCGTTGTGGAACACGGCGCCCGACAGGAGGATGTTGGCGCGGCCGAGGTTCGACTGGAGCGCCGCGACGAAGCCGAACTCGAGCCCCGCCGCCGTCCGCCGCATCTCATCCGCGGTGGGACCATCCCGCTTCAGCCGATCGATGATCGAGTCGGTGCTCGCCTCCAGCTCTCCGAGCGTGTGCCCGGGACGCGGGGTGATGAGCACGAGGAAACTGCCGGCCAGCTCGTTCGCGTCGTTGAATGCCCCGATATTCGTCGCCGACTGCTGGTCGTAGACCAGCGCCTTGGTGAGCCGCGCGGTGCGCGATCCCGAGAGAATGTCCGCCAGCGCGTTCAACGCGTACGCGTCGTCGCTATTCTCACCGACCGTGGGCCAGGCCATGTACAGCCTCGGCACCTGCACGCGGTCCTCGAAGACCAGCCGCTTCTCGGCGCTCAGCGTCACCGCCGGAACGGTCGGGCGGGTGATGGGCGCCCCCTTCGGCAGGTCGCCGAAGTACTCCGTCACCCACTGCTTCACCTGCGCCGGGTCGATGTCGCCCACGATGGCGATCGTGGCGTTGGACGGCGCGTAGTAGAGCCGGAAGAACTGCTTCACGTCGTCCACCGTGGCGTGTTGCAGATCGGTCATGTAGCCCACGACCGGCCAGGAGTACGGATCCGCAGCCGGCAACGTGGCCGCCGTCAGGATCTCGAACGCGCGCCCGTAGGGCTGGTTGTCGACGCCCTGGCGCCGCTCGTTCTGCACGATGTCCCGCTGGGCGACGAACTTGTCCTCGTCCAGCTTGTCGAGCAGGAAGCCCATCCGATCGGACTCGAGCCACAACGCGCTCTCCACGTAGTTCGACGGCACGTTCTCGTAGTAGTTCGTGCGGTCGTTGGTGGTGGAGCCGTTGTTGTTGCCGCCGACGCCCTCGGTGAGCCGATCGTGCATCCCGTAGGGCACGTGTCCCGAGCCGGTGAACATCACGTGCTCGAACATGTGCGCGAAGCCGGTGCGGCCGGGCGCTTCGTTCTTGGAGCCCACGTGATACCACACGTCCACCGCGGCCTGCGGAATGGTGCGGTCCACCGAGAGGATGACGTTGAGACCGTTGGGCAGCGTGTAGTGCTCGAACGGAATGTTTATGGCGCCCCCGGCCTTGGGCGGCGCCTGCGCCAGGGCGGGCGCCGCGAGGGCGACCGCCAGCGCACTAAGGAGTCCAGTCTTCAGGTTGGTCCACATCCGATTTCTCCGGTATGGCAGTTGTCGCGTAAAAGTACACGCCGGACCGCGACGAAGGTCCGCGAGCGGGGTGAGACCACCTCGTCGCGTCGTCGCGCGCTCCCGTTCGGACCATTCCCCCCTCCTCGTGCGGATCCGGTCACGCCACCGTCTCGAATCCGGCGATCTGGAAGTCGCGATCGAACGTGCACGCCGTGCGGATGCGACGCGCGCGCATCACGGCAAAGCTCACGGCCTCGGTGAACGTGAACGCCTGATCCGCGAAGCGCCGCATCCAGTCGTCAACCGCGGCGCGCTGAAGGTCACGGTCGCAGAACACCTGCTCGATCCCCGGATCCTCGATGAGGGTGAGCAGATGGTGGGCGGCGGGACCCGGACCGAACCCGTGGAGCAAGTGGAGGTGCAGCTCCGCGAGGATGAGGTCGGTCACCACGAGCCGGGCGCGCTCGGCGCGCAGCCGCCGGAGGATGCGCGCCGCCTCGGCGTGGTGCTGATCGCGGCGGTGAAAGGCGGCGAGCCACGCCCCCGTATCCACGAGGACAAGGCGCCCGGTCACTTCCGGGGTCTCGGCTTCGGTCGCGACTCGGCGACGCGGGCAGCGCGAAAGCCGCTCACGGCGTAGGCGTCGTGCTGCGTGGAGAGGTCGGTCGGCACGGCGGGGTCATCCAAACCGCCGATCAGGCGGAGCACGGCGTCGTCGTCTCCGGACAACTCCGCGGCCCAGCGCCGAATGGCCTCCCGGACCGTATCCGCCTTGGAGAGACCGAGCCGCTTGGCCAACCGGTCGAGCACCGAGCGGTCGCGGTCGTCGAGGTACACCTGAACGGGTCGCTTCATCATCGTAACTTAATGTAAGAAGGTAGATTGCTTCCTTCAAGCGCCGCTTAGGGAAGGTCTGCGCAAGTTCGTGAGCAGGGAGGCGTCGCCGCCACGCGGCATCCGCGAGTGAACTCGGGGCTCGGCGCCTGCCGGTAAACCGGCGTCCGGCCGCCGCTTCAGCGGCTGATGCCGAGCGGCGAGTTCACTCGCCGACCACGCGCGGAGCAGGCAGGCCGGGCCACTGCACTTGTGCAGAGCTTCCTTAGTGGGTACGGCCCTCCTCAATTGCATAGACCTCGACGTACTGCACATCCAGCGAGTCGCGCGTGACGATCGCCAGTCGCCCGCGTCCGATGGCTGGTGACACGTCGGCGTCTCGCGCGGGTGCGGGCATGGAAGCGAGCAATGCGCCGCCGGAATCGAACACGTCAAACGCGAATCCCTCCGGCGCATACGCTTCCACCCACAGGCGTCCGTCCATGTCGGACCCGAACCAGCGGAACGCGGGTTTGGCTGCCGGACGAGTCTGGTCACGCTCGCAACTCACGCCGGGCGCCTTCTTGTCGAAGGTCCGGTAGTCCTCGGTCCCCACTTCCCATTCCGCGTCCGCAATCGGGACCGGGATCGTGACGCGTCGGATCAGCTGGATCGTGTCCACCTGCGCAGTGATCCGCGCAATCTGGTAGCTCGCGGACCAACCGGTGAAGAGCGTGCCGCCGGGTCCGCCGGCAAGCACCATGTGCGGGCCGAACGGAATGTCGAAGAACCGGATGCCTCCGGCGATCCGGCAGATGGGACCACGCGCCGCGTCGCCCGGCCACTCGGGCCAGCGTATCGTGTCGGCGACGCCCCCGGGCGTCAGGTGCAGATACGCCAGCGTGTTGCCCCGAGCGGCCCAAATGAACGGCACGTAGAGGTCCGCCGCCGAACCGTTGGTCAGGAGGACTTGCGGGCCGGTGACCGGTTGCCAGCGCAGGAGTCCCTGCCACGCGCCCAACTTGGAGAACTTGCCGACTCTGGCGTTGCGCCAGTCGAGCACGAACAGCGTGTCGCCCAACCACCCAAGCGCGTACGGCTGCTCGAACTCGCCCGGGCCGGCGCCTTTCCGACCGATGGTTCTCACATAGTCCCCGGCGGAATCGATGACCACGATTCTGCTCGTCAGGACGTCCGCCACGAAGACGTTGGACGCGCTGTCCATCACGACGGAACGGACTCGTCCGAACCCGGTGATCGTGTCCGTGACCGATCCGATACGGTGCAAGAGAGAGAGCGACCACGGTGCCGGTGGTCCCTGGCTCGTCACCCGCGGAATGGTACCCACGGTGTCGTACGCGACCGTGGCGCGCGATTCGGTTTGCTCTCCGGAAGAGCAGGCCGCCAGCACGGCGGCGAGCACCGCGCCGGTCCGAAGCGCAGAGCGAGCGAACACGCGGGCAGCGTGCATCCCACCCCACGTCTCAGGATCCGACCGCACCATCTGATTGGGAGTCACCCGCGCCTCCGGGGCCATGGGAAGACCTTGCACCGACATCGTTGTGCCACGAACGCCGTCCGTGGCGAGCCGCGCATTCACCGCTCCGCCAACCGATACAGCATGACGACCTGCACGTCGCTCTCGAGCTTGCGGACGCCGGCTACGTAACCCGCCGCCACCGCCCGTACCTGGAGGCCCGTGGGGAACGCCCACGAATGTTGCACCCCGTCGGGCGTCACGAGCGTCCACACCTCGCTCGAGTCTTCGCGAACGGCTTGTCGCACCCAGAGCACCCCGTCGCCCGCGAAGAACGCCTTTTGCGCGATGGACCAGCGTGGCGGCGGCTCGAACCCCAGCCGGCCCATTGGTCGATTGCGGTCGGCGGCCCGCACGCTCTCCTCGACTTCTGCCAGATCGGCCTCGACAACCGGCCGGCTCTTCCCCGGCAGGCGAACCCGCGCGCGGGTGACGAGCGACCCGTCCGCGCGTCCCACGACAAATCGCACGATGCCCGCGTAGCCGTCGGCCAGGGCGACGGTGGAGTCCCGCACCGCCCACGCCCCGGCGGCACCAAAGCGAGCAAAGGTGAGGCCCCACGGCGCGTGACGCCCCACCGTGTACCAGACAGTCGGCCCCTGATGGTACCTGGCCAGCGTGTCGACCGCGCCATCCGGATGGAGGTGGAGCACGACCACGTCCGTCTGATGCATCGGTTGCCCCCACGCGAACGCCGGCGAGGTCGAAGCCAGCACCTGGCCGGTGGAGAGTTGCTCGACGTGCGTCACGTTGCTTCGCGGGGCCGTCGGGAGACGATCCGTCTCGATGTGCTCCCCCGAGAGCGCGAAGATCACGACGCGATTCTGCATCCCGTCGAACACTCGAATGACACTGTCCACGACAATCGTGCCGGGATGCAAGAACTCTCCCGGCCCGCCGCCGGACCGTCCCAAGGTCGCGAGGTACTCGCCGGAGAGGGTGAAGATCCGGACGTTGCTGGTGGTGACGTCCGAGATGGCGATCTTGTCGCCGGGCAGAAACGCGAGCCCCGTCACCATGCCGAGCTCGCGCTCGGGCGTCCCCAGCTCCTCGCCGATTTGCTGGACGAATCGGATCGGCGCCGGCTGGACATTCCCCTGTGCGCTCAACGGAGCCCCCAACACGGAGAGCCCGACGAACACCGCCAGCACGGACGCGGACCGCTCTACCACCGGATCCTCCGCAGCTCGACCGTCTCGACATCGAGGTCGTTCCACCGATGCACCAGCACCAGCGAGTCGTTGGCGTCCAGAATGTCGAGCTCCTCGTTGGCCGACACGCGCCCTCGGCGCGAGCCGTCGGACCCGAAGACGGTCCACACCGGCAGAGACCCGGGCAGTCCTCCGAACTCCAGTGCCCATACGTCGCCGTCGTGGCTCACCCGCAGCATCGTGAGCCATCGCTTGCCGAACCAGCCGTAGGGAGGAGGCGTCGAGGGAATTGGGATCTGCTCGACGATTTCGCGTAGCTGATTCCGGTTGGGCATCTCCGGTGGTAACAGGCGCTCCCGCACCGCGGCGACGTCGTCCGGCGTGATGCTTGGCGGCTGGCGGATCTCGTCATGGAGCGCACGCACCGTCGCGCCGGTGGTGTCGTGCACGACCACCAGGGCTTCGTCATTCTGGATCACGTAGTACCGCCACCCGCGTACCACCAGGGCGCTCGTCCGGCCGAGCGGCAGCTCCCACATGATGTGCAGGTCACCGAAGGTGCCCGCATAGATCTCCGTCTGCACGTAGGCACCGAGACTATCCAGGAGCTCCCCCTTCGGATCGTAGCGCAGTAGCGGGATCGTGTCGCGGTAGGCTGTCGCTTGTCCCATCCCCCCCACGCACCGCGTGGACGCCAGTACCAGGATTGAGTGGTCCGGAAACATCCCAACGGGCCAAGCACAGCCGTATGCCCCAACCGGAACCACGTTGACGGATCCAATGAGGTCACCAGCTCCACTGAACTCCGAGACTCGGGTGAGGTTGGGATCGAACACGAAGACGTAACCACCGACTTCTTGCAGCCACATCATCCGCCGGAACTCGCCGGGGCCTCCGCCCTCCCCACCTACCACTGCGTCCAGCTCCCCATCCATGGTGTAGAACCGCAGCGTATGGGATCCCCCGTCCGCTACGACGATGTGGTCGCCGACGATTGCGGCGCCTACCACGCCGAAGAGGGGATCGGCGTCGGTGCCACCCAAGACCACCAACGACGTGGTATCCAGCGGCACCGGCTCATCGCCCGCGCGTCGCTGCCGATTGGCGCAGGCCGGAAGCGTGAGCAGCACGAGGCCGATGCCAAGAACGACGCTCGATGGAGTTGGCGCTCTCATGGGGACCGCCCCAGTCGGAAGACCACCACGTGCAGCTCGCCGGTCTCGTCTGCGTGGATCCCCAGGACGTAGTCCACGCCAACCTCGAGCACCGACACGTATTTCGGTAGAAGGATGTCCGCAACTTCAGAACCGGCCGGCCGTACCCCCCGCAATACCGTCGTCGTGTCACCCGAGAACGACAGGCTCGCCCATAGGATCCCCTCGGGATCCGCCGCGAGCGCAGAGTAGGGTGGCAGATACTTGGGACGCGGCAGTCCGAGCATCCAATCGCGCGTTGCCCGGTCGACCGGCTGGGCCAGCTGCCACAGGCGCTCGTCCACCGCATGCTCCCAAAGCGGCTGCGTGACCTCCCGGCCTACGCTGCCGACGCCGACGCTGCCCACGCGCAAGCCGGTCGAATCGTACACATCGACGGCTGCGGATTCCGCCGTTCCGACGTAGAGCACGCCGGGCGCTACGGCCATCTTCGTCAAGCGACCGAGCACCTGGGTCTCCCCAACAGAAGCATCCCCGGCTTCTTGGGTGACCCGCCCACGGTCGTCCAGAAAATCCAACCGCCCTCGATACATGGGAGAGCGTCCGTCACTCGTCCCACTGACTGGCTCGGACGGAAGCCGGAGCGCGGCCAGCGGACCTCCCGGGGCACACGCCAACAGGAGTGGTGGCATTCGGTGTTCACCCATCGGGATTCGGTCCTGGTGCACCATCCATCCTCGGCGATCGAGTACCGTGAGGCGGCTCAGCTGAGTATCCCACACCAGGACCGTATCCGCCGCGCACTGCCCCAGCCAGTTGACCTGACCGAACTCCCCCGGCCCTTCTCCAAACCGGCCGAACGACGCCACCTGGCGGCCCGCCTCATCGAAGTAACGCACCGCTCCCCCGTGCAGGTCGCCGATCACGACCGTGCCGTCGCTCAGGCGCGTGGCGCCCGCCGGGATCGTGAAGTTGAGGTCGCCCGCGGCGGAGGCGCCGGGGATGTCGGTCACGATCGAGTCCGCACGCCAGACCCGCGGCGCCCCCACGTCCCGGTGCCCTTCTCCGGGATGACAGGAAGCCGAGGGCAACACGACAAGCAGACACAGAAGTCGATATCTCATGACACTGCCCCGGTTCTCCACGTGATGGCGGGCGCGGGGGCGACGACGGGACCGCGCCCCGACGCCCCCCACGGACCGCGACGATCATGGCGCTCGCCGCCCGGTCAGCACGTGGCTGTCGCAGCCTCCGTGCAACCAACGACGGTCCATCCGAACCGGCGGCGACTCCCGACCTCCGTCCAGCTATTAATGTGGGGCGCAGCCGCAGGAGCGCTACTACCAGGACTAGTAGGTCTGGATCGGATCGGGGGTGGAGGTCGGAATCGGAACCACACCGGCCCCCCCAGTGATCCTCAGGCCTGACCCTCGCGTCCGACGGAAAGTCCTCGTGCCCCCCGAAACTTCTCGCCCCGCTCCTCCGTACCACCTCATGGCCCTCGCATTCCCTCAACCGAGCCCACATCTTCGAGCCCGTGTTCGAGACCGTCCGCCCCACACTCCCGATCCTGGTGGCCGCCATTGCCCTCGCCGGATGCAATCCTGGCGCGGACGAGGCGAAGCGGCAGCGCGAGGCCTGCGACGCTGGGGACACCGCGGCCTGCAACGCGTTCGCGCGCAAGCTCCAACAGGGCGACCACGTACTCAGGGACGTCGCGCGCGCCGCGGGGTTGTTCCAGCGCGCGTGCGACGACGGTGTTGCCGACGCCTGTGCCACGCTCGGCACGATGTACCTGCGCGGTTCAGGGCTGGATGTCGACTCCGCGCTCGCGGCCACGCTGTACGAGCAGGGATGCGACGGAGGGGCCGTGGTGGGCTGCACCCGCCTCGGCATCCTGCTCCGGGACGGCGATTCGGTGACGGCCAATCCCGCGCGCGCCGCCGAGCTCTTCCGCCGGGCCTGTGACGGAGGCGAGCTGGAGGGCTGTTCCGACCTCGGCGCCCTGTACGCCGAGGGTGAGGGGGTGGCGTCCGATCCCGTGCGCGCTGCCGAGCTCTTCCGCCAGGCCTGCGATGGCGAGGTATCGGACGGCTGCCTCGGCCTAGGAGGACTGTACGCCGAGGGCATGGGCGTCTCGCAGGACCCAGACAGTGCCGCCACGCTGTTCAAACAGGCGTGCGACGCAGACAACGCCGCGGGGTGTTTCCGACTCGGCACCGCCTACGCGGCGGGTGCGGGTGTGGACCAGAGCTTCGAAAAGGCGGCCGAGCTGTATCAACGGGCGTGCCGCAGCCGGCACGGCGAAGCATGCTACCGTCTCGGCGTTCTCTATCAGAATGGCACCGGCGTCGATCGTTCGACCGGCCGGGCCACCGCCTACGTCGCTCGCGCGTGCAACTACGGGTACGCCGAGGCGTGCCCCGGGAAGGGCGGGTCATGATGCCGCCGGCCAACGCGCTGCTCACCGCCCGCAACCTCACAAAGCACTACCGGAACGTCGTGGCCTTGAACGACGTGAGCTTCGACATCTCCGAAGGGATCACCGGCATTCTCGGCGAGAACGGCGCGGGCAAGACCACGGCCATCAAGCTCTTCCTGGGCTTGCTTCCGCCCACGTCGGGCTCGGCTAGGGCACTCAGTCAGGACGCGTCCGAGAGCGTGAGCGTCCGCGCGCGGCTGGGCTACATGCCGGAGCACGACTGCCTGCCGACGCACGTGAGCGCCGCCGAGTTCCTGACGCACATGGCGGAGGTGAGCGGATTGCCACCCAGCGCCGCCCGCACGCGCGCCGCCGACACGCTGCGTCATACCGGGTTGTTCGAGGAGCGGTACCGCGCGATGAGTGGCTACTCAACCGGGATGAAGCAGCGCGTGAAGCTGGCGCAGGCCCTGGTGCACGACCCCGCGTTCGTGTTCCTCGACGAGCCCACGGCCGGGCTCGATCCGGTCGGGCGCGAAGAGATGCTGGCGTTGGTGCGGAAGACGTACCGCGAGTTCGGCATCAGCGTGTTGTTCTCGTCGCACCTCATGGCCGACGTCGAGCGCACCTGCGACCGCATCATCGTGCTCCAGGCCGGCCGGGTGGCGCAGTCCGGCGAGGTCAAGCACTTCACCAAAGAGACCGAGACGGTCTTCATCGAAGTAGACACCAACCGCGAGCAGCTCGTGGCCGCGCTCCAGCGGCGCGGCGTGGGGGTGACCCTCGATCATGGCGGTCTCACCATCGAAGGCCCCGACGAGTCGGTGTACGATCACGTGCGGGACGCGTTGGTGGAGGCGCAGGCGCCGCTCCGGCGGATGGCGCCGCGCCGTCGCGCGCTCGCCGAGCTGTTCCGGCGCGACGGCGACGATGCGATCGGGGGAACGCCATGACCGCGCCGCCGCCGCCGGGCGGCACCGTCTTCGACATCGGCTACCAGCGCTACACCGGCGCGCGGGAGGGGCGCGGGCGTGGGCGGCGCGCCGTGTTCAAGGACGGCGTGCGAGCCGCCATGGGCTTCGGCCGCGGCGCGCGCGCCAAATTCCTCCCATGGACGTTTGTCGCCATTCTGTCGTTCATCGGGCTCATCATGGCGCTCATCGCCGGCGCGGCGGATCGGATCGGCGGGCCAGGAACTTCAGACCAGCTCCCGTCCCACGGCGACTTCTACGGCATCGCCTCGATCATCCTGTTCGTGTTCGCCGCGGTCGTGGCTCCCGAGCTGCTGTGCCGTGACCGGCGCGAGGGCGTGATCAACCTGTACCTGGTACGGCCGCTCACCGGCTCCGACTACGTGCTCGCGCGGTGGAGTGCCTTCTTCACGGTGATGGTCGCGGCGTGCTGGCTGCCGCAGTTCATCCTGCTGACCGGGCTCGCCATGGGCGACCCCACGCCCGTGCAGTATCTCCGCGACCATTGGCTCGACATTCCCCGGTTCCTGGCGGCCGGCGTCGTGATGGCGGCCTACGTGACGACGCTGGCCTTGCTCACCGCCTCGTTCACCACGCGGCGCGCGTACGCCTCCGTGTTCCTGGTCGGTTTGTTCGTGATCACGGTGCCGTTCACGGCTGGGTCCGCGTCCGAGATCGGTGGCACCGCCGGGCGGTGGATTTCGATGTTTAACCTCACGAACATCCCGGTGCACGTGAACGACGTCATCTTCGGCGAGGCCAGTGAGATCACCGAGGGCGCGCCGGCGGGCGAGTTGCCCAAGATGCTGCTCGTTGCCTGGTACGTTCTGTGGACGCTCGGACCGGGGGCCGTGTTGTGGTCGCGTTACCGGAAGCTGACGCCGTGAGCGGCGATCGCGCGCCCGTCATCCGGGTGGACGGGGTCTCCCGTTGGTTCGGCAGCGTGGTGGCCGTGAGTGACGTGTCGTTCGACGTCACGCCGGGCATCACCGGCCTGCTCGGACCCAACGGCGCCGGCAAGACCACGCTGCTCCGTCTGATCACCGGTCTCGCCGCCACGTCCAGCGGCACCGTCACGGTGCTGGGCGAGCCGGTGCGCGACAACCCGCCGCTCTACGGGCGTCTTGGCGTGATGTCGGAGCACGAGAGCGTGTACGGATTCCTCGAGGGCCGCGAGTTCGTCGAGTTGATGGGCCGCCTGCGCGGGGTCCGGAGTCTCGAGCGCGCCGTCGACCGCGCAATCGCGCTGGTGGACCTGGCCGATGCGCAACACCGCCCGATGGGCACCTACTCCCGGGGCATGCGCCAACGAATGCGCCTCGCGGCCACGCTCGTGCACGATCCCGAGATCCTGATCCTCGACGAGCCCCTGAACGGCGCCGACCCGCGACAGCGTGTGCACTTCCAGCAGCTGCTCAAGGAGCTGGCGGCCGACGGCAGGACTATCGTGTTGTCGTCGCACATCCTGGAAGAGGTCGAGCAGGTGGCGGACACGGTGCTCCTGATCGTCAACGGCAAGCTCGCCGCGTCGGGTGGCTTCCGCGCCATTCGCGCCGCGCTCAACGAGCGGCCCTACCACGTGCGCGTGATGTGCGACGCGCCGCGCAAGCTGGCGTCGGCCGTCGTGACGCTCGATTCCGTAGATGCCGTGAACGTCGATCCCGACGGGGCGATCGTGGTGCTGAGCCGCAACGTGCGCGATCTCCAGATCGAGCTGCCGAAACTCGCGCAGGCCGCGGCGATCAGTTTGCGCCGGGTGGAGCCGCTCGACGATTCGCTCGAGAGCGTGTTCGGCTATCTGGTGGAGCGGTAGCGCGATGCGCTCGGTCTATCGCCTGACGCTGCGCCAACTCCTGGGCCGCTGGCGGCTGTCGATCATGACGGTGCTGTCGGCCTTGCCCGTGGTCATCGCCGTGCTGGCCACCCATTCGAGCAGCGCCCCCAGCGTGCAGGAGTTCGAGGACGTCGCCTTCAGTACGTTGCTCGCCGGCTCCATCGCGCCGCTGGTGGTGCTCGCCATCGCCACCGCCGCCTTCGCCAACGAGATCGAAGACAAGACACTGGCCAACCTCACGCTGGCTGCCATCCCGCGGTGGCAGATCGTGCTCCCGAAGCTGTTGGCCGTGATCACCATCGCCGCGCCGTTCATTGCGGTCAGCGCGCTCTTGACCAGTCACATCGCGTTTCTGGCCGACGCCAAGGCGACGCTCGCGGTCACGGTCTCCGCCGTGGTGGGCGTCGTGCTCTACTCCTCGGCGTTCGTGTGGCTCGGCCTCGTCACGACGCAGGCGATTGGCGTTGGCTTGCTCTACATCGTGTTGTGGGAGGGGTTCTTCTCCCGCTTCGTGTCGGGCGTACGGTTGCTCAGCATCCGCCACTATTCCATCGCGTGGATGCATGGGCTGGACGCGCGTCGCTTTGCCGCGCCGGATCACCTGGGATTCACGGTCGCGATCATCACCTCGGCGATCGTGTTCGGCGGGTTCCTGCTGCTGTCGATCCGGCGGCTGAGGAAGATGGACGTGCCGTAGTTGCTCGCCGAGAGCATCGGCTCCGTGCTCGTGAGCGTCGCTAGTCGACGGTTTCCAGGAAGATCCCCTCGAACAGCAACGCGGACTCGAGGATGAAGCCCCCCGGTTCCGGATCACGCCGCACCAGCTGACTGAACGTGTAGTGCTCGATGCCACCGGTGACCGTCCGCGAGACGCGACTGATGACCAGCTGGAACTGCCCCATCAGGCCGTCTCCTTCCAGGTCGATCACCGTGTCCCGCGCCCAATGGGCGAGGTTTGCCGGCGTAGGTGCGTTGGGGTCGAACGGCGCCGCTTCCGTCGTGACGACGGGTCGTCTCGGGTCGGCCAGGTCCACCGCGTACCGGGTCGTCCCATCGGTGAGCGCGACTACCGTCGCGCCGCACGTCATCCCCTGAACCTGGAAGTCCTCGAGCGCGATGGCAGGCAGCGCCACGATCCCCTGCGCTCGCGAGAACTGCTGCACGTGCAACAGGTGTCCGGACGCCGGCGTGGAGAATCGCGTCTCGAAGGCGACGTAGCCGCGACCGAGGCAGTAGTACCCATCGCTGTCCGCCATCGCGATCGCGGGGGTGAGCAAGACGGCAAGAAAGAGGACGGCGCCAGTTCGGTGCATGAGGCCTCCTCGCGGTTCCAGGCTCGACGTAGGGAGTCCCCGGATACCGAGTTGGCTGAGATCGCGCTCAGGTGGGCAGACCGGCCAGGACCTCAGTGGTGGAGCGGACCCGACCGATCCGCCCCAGCACGTTCGCCAACGCGAAGGCGTGCGCTTCCGCGGTGAGCGCCGCCATCGCGTCTTCGGCAAAGACCTGTGCGTAGCCGCGCTCGTACGCGTCGCGCGCGGTGGACTCGACCCCGAACGTCGTGGCGATGCCGCCGAGGATGATCGTACGGATGCCGCGGCGGCGGAGTTGGAGGTCCAGCTCGGTGCCGTAGAATGCCCCCCACTGTCGTTTCGTGATCACGATGTCGCCCGACTTCGGACCCAACTCGGGTGGGAAATCGGCGTACCCCTCGGGCATGGGTCCCGGCGGCGCAAAGATCTGATCGGCCGCCGGCGTGAGCCGATCGCGACCGTCGGGCGAGGGCGTGACCCGTACGAGCACGACCGGTACGCCCACCCGACGACACCGGTCGGCGAGTTGTATCGCGCGGGCCAGAACATCGGAGGCCGCATGGGGCTGCACGTCGCGGGCGAGAATGCCGCGCTGAAGGTCGATCAACACGAGCACGGTGGTCTTGGGATCGAAGCTGAGGTCCGCCATGTCGGCATTATCACTCGCGCGTCATTCGGGCCGCAATGCCTCACCGCTGGCCCCTCTCCGTCCTCACCCCAGACGCTGACGCCGCTCGCCTACGGCCGTCGCCCGATGACCAGGTCGGTGGGTCCAGGCAAACTGACGCGACGGGGTTCCGCGAACCCGGCTTCCCGCAGCCACGCGATGTACTCCGCCTCGCTGTAGGCACTCCCCGCGCGGGTCCCTACGAGCATGTTCAGCGCGAACAGCGCTCCGGTCTCTGGACCGGTTTTGTCCGCGTCGAGCACGAAGTCCTGGATCACCAACCGACCGGATGGCGCCAGCGCCGCGAACGCCTTCCGGAACATCGCACGGTTCTCATCTGGGCTGTTCATGTGACAGATCGCCGACACGAACACGAGATCGTAGCCCGTTCCGTACGCGTCGTCGTTGAGGTCACCGATGCGTGTCTTCACGCGTGTCGAAAGTCCTGCCTCGTCGATGTGCCGCTGCGCGATGGGGACAACTGCGGCGAGATCCAGAATTTCAGCCGTGACGCCCGGCTGTGCCTCGGCGAAGGCGATGGAGTACGCGCCGGATCCGCCACCCAGGTCGAGCACGCGGCGTACGCCGTCCAGGCCGACCGCCCGCACCACCTGTGGCGCGCGGAGCCTCGCGTTCTTGTGCATGGCGGCGATGAACGCGGTGGTCCAGTCGTCGGGGCGCTGGCGCCGCTGTTGGGCGGTCACCGAGGTCCCTTCGAGAACGCAGTCGGTCAACGTGGACCAGCGCGACCACAGGTGCACCGTGTGCATGATCGCCGCCCGCGAGTCGTGCTCGGCACCGGCGACGAGGTAGCGCGCCGCCACCGGCGTGTTGGTGAACGCGCCGTCGCGTTTGTCCAGGACGCCGAGCGCCACTAGCGCGTTGAGCAGCGACTCGGTGGCCCGGGGATCGGCTCCGAGCTTCCCCGCCACCGTCTTCGCGTCGGCGCCCGTGCCGACAGCCGAGAACGCGTCCAACTCGATGGCGGTCAACAGCGCGCGGCTCTCGCGGAAGCCGTTGATGGTCTGCTGGAGATCGTCGGGCAGCGCACCGACCTCGTCGCGCGCCTTGAACGCCGCGAGCATTTTCTTCTTGTTCGTGTCGATCTCCGCGCGCACGGTCGCCTGGTCACCGCTCACCAGACGGCCGACCACGCGCCCCTTCTTCAGGTGGTCGCCGACGATCTGCGCGACGTCGCCAGGCTTCACCCCGGAGTACCACACGCCCTCGGGATAGACGACCATGTTCGGCCCACGCGTGCAGAGGCCGAGCGAGCCGCACGTCGTCACTTGCACGTCGGCGCTCAATCCCTGCTTGGCAATCTCCCCCCGCAGAGCCTCGATCACCTGGGCGGAGCCGTTGACCGTGCACGATGGAGCGCCTTCCGGCTTCTTCTGGTCGCAGATGTAGATGTGATGGCGAAACGCTTCCATGAGCTCCTCCCTTCAACCGGTCGTCTTCACCTCCTTGGGATCATAATCACACGGACGACACCCGGCTCTCGCGTCGCGCCGGTGCAATACGACGTCGGTCGCCGGCGTTGTGACGCGGAACGCCGCCGCGACGGAATCACACTCCTCGCGCAGGGACGGTACACGCTTCCGGCCGGTTCTGGGGGAGCAAGCCAAGGAGGCGCAGCCCCGGGGAACAGACCGCGTGCAGGCCTCACAACACAACAGCCGACCGCGGAATCCCGTGGTCGGCTGTTGGCGGTCGAGGCGCAACAGCGCCCGACGGACAGCCTACTTCATCGCGCGGCTGCCCTCGAAGTGATACCGCAGCACTACGGAGTCCGGCTTGTCAGCTAACTTCACCATCCCGTTGCCCACGACCTTGCCACCCTGCATGTGCAGGGTCCAGCTATCCATGACCTTGGCGCCTGGGACCGTCGGGTCGCTGTGCGCCGCCGACGTTCCCATCGCGCTATCGCCCATCAGAGTGTACGTGGACATGATCGTGTCCGGCATGCCCGCGACGATGCCCTTGCACGTGCCTGTCCCGCAGATCTGGGTCCACTGCAAGAGCACAGAGTCGGACCCCATGGGCATGCTGGTGCCCGTCCAGGTCCCCGCGACGTCGGCCTCGGTCAGGGCCATGGGACCGGCAGCCGCCGTGTCCATCTGCGCGTTCTCCGCCTTCGCACAAGCAACGAGGAGCGGAACGAGAAGCAACAAGCGACGCATAGCAGAACCTCCAGCACTGGTGGACGCAGGGAGGAAGTACGCCTCCCGGGATATCGGTAGCAGGGTGCCCAAGGTATCGCGGGATCGGGGGAAGCGCCAGGAAGACGGGATCAACGGGACGAACGGGATCAGGAACAACACCGTGGCTCCCCGTGACCTCACCCGTCATCCGCTGTACAATCCACGTGACCACAACCGTCCCAATCCCCTGGAACCGCAGGTCGTCCATGAACAGGCAGATTCTCTTCGTCGCGCTGGCAGCGACCGCATGCAGTTCCGGCGGCGCCGAGGTCGCGCGCTGGGAGCGCGAGGCGCAGAACGTCACCATCACCCGGGACGATTGGGGCATCGCGCACGTCCACGGCAAGACCGACGCCGACGCCGTGTTCGGCATGATCTACGCCCAGGCCGAAGACGACTTCAATCGGGTGGAGACGAACTACCTCAACGCAATGGGCCGGCTCGCGGAATTCGAGGGCGAAGGGGAGATCTTCCGGGACCTTCGGATGAAGCTCTTCATCGATCCCGTGGACCTGCAACGGGAGTACCAGGAGAGCCCGGAGTGGTTGCGGGCCCTGATGGACGCGTGGGCCGACGGCCTGAACTACTACCTCCGCAACCACCTCGAGGTGACACCGAAGGTCATCACGCGGTTCGAGCCCTGGATGGCGCTCAGCTTCAGCGAAGGCAGCATCGGTGGCGACATCGAGCGGGTGAACGTGCGGCAACTGGGGGCCTTCTACGGAGGCCAGGCGGCTGACCGGACGATGGCGCTCGACGATCAGGCACCGTCGGAGCCCACGGGCTCCAACGGCATCGCCATCGCGCCCTCGAATACCACCGACGGCCACGCGCTCCTCCTGATCAACCCGCACACGTCGTTCTTCTTCCGGTCCGAGCTGCAGATGACGAGCGACGAGGGCCTGAACGCCTACGGCGCCGTCACGTGGGGGCAGTTCTTCATCTACCAGGGCTTCAACGACCGCACCGGATGGATGCACACCTCGAGTGGCGTGGACAACATCGACGAGTACCTCGAAACGGTGGTCCACCAGGGCGACAGCGTGTACTACCGCTACGGCAACGCGCTGAAGCCGATGGTGGTCAAGCAGGTCACGGTCCCCTACAAGACCGACAGCGGAATGGCGACGCGGGAGTTCACCGTCTACCGGACGGAGCATGGGCCGATCGTCCGCGAAGCGGACGACAAGTGGGTGAGTGTGGCGCTGATGGAGGATCCGGTGCACGCGCTGATCCAGTCGTACACGCGCACCAAGGCGAACAGCTATCAGGACTTTCGCCAAACCATGGAGCTGCACACCAATTCGTCGAACAACACGATCTACGCCGATGCCGACGGGAACATCGCCTACTTCCACAGCAACTTCATCCCGCGGCGGAGCACCCAGTTCGACTGGACCCGACCCGTGGACGGCAGCGACACGGCGACGGCGTGGCACGGCGTGCTGTCGATCGACGAGACCCCGATCCTGTTCAACCCGGCCACCGGCTGGCTCTACAACAGCAACAACTGGCCGTGGTCGGCGGCGGGACCGGCGAGCCCGAAGCGAGAGGACTTCCCGGCCTATGTCGAGACCGGCACGAGCGAGAGCGCCCGCGGGCTCCATGCCCTCCGCGTGCTCACCGGGAAGAAGGATTTCACGATCACGTCGCTGCGGGACGCCGCGTACGACAGCTATCTCCCCGCGTTCGCGCAGATGATTCCGCCCCTCCTCCGGGCCTACGATCGGATGCCCGCATCGAACTCGCTCAAGGCCAAGCTGGCCGAGCAGATCGGACTCCTGCGGAAGTGGGATTTCCGGTGGTCGGTGTCGTCGGTGCCCACCGCGCTCGCCGTGTTCTGGGGGGAAGAGCTGGGGCGACAGGCGAGCCGCGGTTCACGCGGGCGACCGCGGGGCTCGGTCGAGGACTACGCCCGAAGCGCGCTCGCGAACGACCTGATCCAGGCGCTGGCGACGGCGTCGGACGAGCTCACCGCCGATTTCGGCACGTGGAAGACTCCCTGGGGCAACATCAACCGGTTCCAGCGGCTGACCGGCGACATCGTGCAGCCGTTCGCAGACTCCGGGCCGAGCATCCCCGTGGGCTTCACGTCCTCCCGCTGGGGCTCGCTGGCCTCGTTCGGGGCGCGCGCGTATCCGGGCACCAAGAAGTGGTACGGCACCAGCGGCAACAGTTTCGTGGCCGTGGTCGAGTTCGGCGACAGCGTCCGCGCGATTGCCATCACGGCGGGCGGGGAAAGCGGCGACCCGAAGTCGGCCCACTTCGACGACGAGGCCGAACGGTACGCGACGGGCGACCTGCGGCCGGTGTATTTCTATCCGGCGCAGCTCGAGGGGCATACGGAGCGGGAGTATCATCCCGGCGGATGAGCGGGGCGCTCGAGTGCCGAGTGCAGAATGGAGAATGCAAGTTGAAATGCAGCACGGAGATTGCGCCATGAAGGCCGCCGCTCCGTGTCGTCCACATTGACCCTTCCCCCGCCGGGACCGCCTTGACCGCCGGGACCGCCTCGTCCGCCCGCGCGCTGCTCCGCGAGCGCGACTACATCGTCTTTCTCGCGGCGCGCACGCTGGGCGTGCTGGGCACGGTGGTGCAAAGCGTCACCATGGGCTGGCACATTTATGAGTTGGCCCGGGCCGGGAGCGGGGTGGCCGAGTCGGCGCTGTACGTCGGGCTCCTCGGCCTCGCGACGTTCCTGCCGCTGTTCTTCCTCGCGCTTCCCGCCGGCGTCGTCGCGGACCGCTACTCCCGCAAGGTGGTCCTCATCACCTGCTTCATTGCCGAGGCGGTGTGTGCCGGCGCGTTGGTGGCGGCGGCGGTGCTGAATCTCCTGTCAGTGCGCGTCCTGATCGGGATCGCGTTCGCGTTCGGGATCGCTCGCGCGTTTCGCGCGCCGGCGGGCGTCGCGCTGGCGCCCATGCTGGTGCCGAAGGTCCTCCTGCCACGCGCCATCGCCTGGAATTCGCTCGCCTTCCAGCTCGGCACGATCACCGGGCCGGCGCTCGCCGGCCTGCTCGTGGGTCGCTGGTCGTCGGCCCACTCCTATGCCGTGTCCGTCGGCCTCTACCTGGCGGCGGTCGTCGGGCTCGCGTTCATCGCCAAGCCGACCACGCCCGACGCCAAGCCCGGGTCGCGCCTGGCGCTGGTGAAGGAAGGGCTCGTCTACATCCGCGACAACAAGGTCGTGCTGGGAGCGATTTCCCTCGATCTGTTCGCCGTCCTGCTCGGCGGCGCGACCGCCTTGCTGCCCGCGTTCGCGAAGGACGTGCTGGGCGTTGGGCCCGAGGGCTTCGGTCTGCTGCGCTCGGCGCCGGCGATGGGCGCGGCCGCGGTCGCGCTGGTGCTGGCGAGCCGCCCGATCCGGAGCCGGGCCGGCGTCGCCATGTTCACCGGGGTTGCCATCTTCGGAGTAGCGACCATCGTGTTCGGCCTGTCCAAGTCCTTCTGGCTCTCGCTCGCCGCGCTCGTGATCCTCGGCGGCGCGGACATGGTGTCGGTCTACGTGCGGCAGACCCTGATCCAGATCGTGACCCCCGATCCCATGCGCGGCCGCGTGGCGGCCGTGTCATTCCTGTTCGTCGGCGCGTCCAACGAGCTGGGCGAGTTCGAGAGCGGCGTCACCGCGCGCTTGTTCGGCCCCATCCTCGCGGCCGTGCTCGGCGGCGGCGCGTCCTTGACCGTCACCGGACTCTGGGCGCGGCTGTTCCCCGCCCTGCGCAAGGTCGACCGACTGGAATGATGGATTGGCGATTGGCGAACTACGATTGGCGATCGGCGATTGGCGATTGAGCCGCGTCGACGGCCCTACCCTCCCGTCCATCCCGTCAATCCCGTCAATCCCGCGATCCTGCTTGTTCTCCGCTGCTGCGTTCCGACAAACAGCATTTCAGCGGCCAGGCCGCCGGTCCGTCGGGCCGCTGGGCGACGGCGTTTCACGGGGTGGACGCCTGCGACCACGTGCGAGGATGATCTTCGATTTGCCGGTGCCGGTGGCGATACGCTCGACGATCTCGAAATGCCGTTGGAACAACGCCTCCTCGTTCCTCATCACTTCCAGCGCCTTCCGGAGTCCCATCGAAAGCAGTCGGATGTAGAAGAGGAAGCGGACCAGCGGCTTCTCGGGCACCTCATGCTCCATCATGAGGAACGAGCCGCCCGAGCGCAGGGCCCGCGCCACTTGCTCCAGGGCCTGCTCCGCTCCCTCGCCCTTGAGTTCGTAGAACGCGTGCGAGCAGGTCACGGCGTCGAAGGTGTCCTCCCGGAAGGGAAGCCGCTCGGCGTCAGCCCGCAACAGCGCGACACCGGGCGTGCCTTCGAGCTTACGCTGCGCGCGCTCCAGCATGCCCCGCGAGAAGTCGAGCCCCACCACCAATCCATCGGCACCGGTGCGTCGCGCCAGGCCAGGGAGCATCGCGCCGGTGCCGGTACAGAGGTCCAGGGCCCGGGCGTCGCGTGGGAGGGCGGCGCGCTCGGCCAGCACCTCCCGTAGCCGCCCTTCCCGGTCGCTCGAGTGGGCGGCGACGAAGCGGTCGTAGACGCGGGCGAGCGCGTTGTAGTAGTGCACACGATAGCGGGAGCGGAATTTCGTCATCGGCGTTCTCTCCGTCATCCTCCTCGGCCTCCAGCGGCCAATGTGTGGTCCGCCGCTACCGTTCGATGCCGTCGCGCGCCTGCAGACCGCGGCGATAGTAGTGCTTCACCGCTTTCATCTCCGTCACGAGGTCCGCCTTCGCCACCACCTCCGCTGCCGCATGCCGCCCCGTCAGGATGAGCTCCAGCCGCGCTGGGCGCTGGGCCATGAATGCCATGACCTCGTCGACGGAAAGCAAACCGAACCACGTTGCCACGTTCACCTCATCCAACACCACCAGTTCGTACCGGCCAGACGTCATTGCGTCAAGCGCCTGATCGAGGCCCCTCCGTGCACGAGCGACGTCGTCGGCCGTGACGTCGTCCCGTCGAAGACACCGAGTGCCGCCGTACTGCTCGATCGTGATCAGCGGGTGACCGCGTAGCGCCTCGAGCTCTCCGTAGGTCTGACCTTTCAAGAACTGACCGATATAGCTTCGCAGCCCATGGCCCGCGGCCCGCACCGCAAGCCCGAGGGCAGCCGTCGTCTTACCCTTGCCATCTCCCGTGTATACCTGCACTTGACCATTCACCATGGGCCACCGCCCTCCCGGAGCCGCGGCCACCCATGGGCGTCACCGAGGTCGGTCTGGAACCGCCTCACGCCGACGGCAATTCCGGCACGGGGCGGCTGCTTCGCTCCGAGGGAAAGGCAGCCGCCGCCGAGACCCAGAACGCAGTTCCATCCCGCACCACCACCTGCGCCCGTCCCCCGCGCTCGAGTGCCGTCAGTACCTCGCGGACGTGCTCCGGCGTGCGGTGCGCCAGCGTCCGCATCAGCTCATGCTCGCTCATCGGATGTCGCTGCAAAATGCCGAGAATTCCCTCCACCAAGTCCTCACAGCGGCCCAGTTCGAACGCCCCGGTTGTCCTCGTCGGCACTCGCACCGGGGCAACCCGGCCCAGGATCTCCGCCGCACGCTGCCGCAACGCCCGATCCGGCGCGTGCACCCACGGCTCGACCGACGGTCGAGAGGGCACATTGAGATGAATCTCGTCGGGCCGGATGCGCGCCAGCCATGACGCGAGCGCGTCGAGGGCCGGGGCGCTGTCGTTGACGCCGTTGACGAGCATGACCTCGAGCCACAGCCGCCCCTGGTACTCGTCCCGGAAGGCGATCAGTCCCTGCACATGCCGATCGAACGTGACCTCCGGATGGGGTCGGTTGAGGTGACGGTACAGCTCGGCCGAGCCGACGTCCAGCGTCGGCATCACCGCATCGGCAACCGCCACCTCTGCGCGCACGTCGGCGTGGAACAGCAGCGACCCGTTCGTGAGGAGGGCGACCGGGATCGGTGACATCGCCTTGGCGGCCCGCAGCATCTCACCCAAGTGCGCGTGCAGGAGCGGCTCGCCCGAACCGAGGAAGGTGATCCAATCGATCTCGTCCGTGGCGTGCGTCGCCAGCGTCTCCCGCAGTTCCGCCAGGACGAGGTCGATCGGGACGTAGTCGCGCCGCTCGTTGACCACCGGCTGCGTCCTCCCGAGCTGGCAGTACGCGCAGTTCCAGTTGCAGATCTTGAGCGGGACCGGATCGACGCCGAGGGAGCGGCCAAGGCGCCATGAGGGGACGGGACCATAGACGAATGTCACGAAGCCTCCGGCGCCGGATACCGGCGGGAGACAGTTCCCGCGATCAACAGCGCGAGTCCGAACAGGCAGACGATGAGCGGCCCCGTTGGGAGATCCAGCTCAAACGAGACCAGCAGCCCGGCGGCGCACACGAATGCCGCCACGGTCCAACTGACCGCGAGTAGCAGCGGAGGCCGGCGGGTGAAGAGAAAAGCGATCACGGCCGGGATGACCAGGAACGTGAACACCAGCAGGACGCCCGCGATCGGCACGGCCATCGTGATCGCCACGCCGAAAGAGGCATAGAACCAGAAATCCCACCACTTGATGCGCCACCCCAGCGCCACCGCCTCCTCCTCGTTTAGCGAGATAGTGAAGAAACGCCGCCGCAGCCACCAGTGGAACAGGCCCACGGCCAGGAAGGCCGACGCCAACCTGGGGATCGTCGGCCAATCCACCCAGAGGATGCTGCCGACCAACGCCTCCTTGATCAGGTCGGCACCCGTCGGCGTGCGCTCCGCCACGAGAATCGAGGCCGCGGAGGCAACGACGAACACGATGCCGATGATCGCTTCCTGGGGCACGCGCCGTTTGGCCCTGCTGGTACGGGTCAACGCGAAGATGAAGGCGCCGAGCGTGGTGGCGGTCAACGCGAACACATGCCCGAGCAACGAGTGCGGCGCGACGTCGAACAGCAAGCCGCTTGTACTGCCCAGCGCCGCCATCTGCGCGAGGGAGAGGTCCACGAAGATGACCTCGCGCGCGATGATGTGGATACCGAGATAGGCGAACATCGCCACCAGCAGCATACAGGCGACCAAGGGCGCCACCATGACCAGCACGAGCTCGGACATGCGCCATACCTCCGGCCGGAAAGGGTTAGGGACGGTCGCCGAACGCGCGCGTGAGCTCGTCGATCCACAGCGTCACGAGATCGATGTACGTCCCCGTGCTCGGAGCACCGTCCACGTTGGACGGGACCACCACGGCAGTCGCCCTAGTACGACTCGCCACCATACGCACTTGCTGGCGGTCGAAGTAGTTGGTGGACAACAAGACCGGCACGTTCCGCTCGCGCATCAGGGAGATGATCTTCGCCACGTGCCCCGGTGTCGGTGGGATGCCCGGCTTCGGCTCGATGAACTCGATGCAGGGGACGCCGAATGCCCGGGTGAAGTAGCTCCATTCCTTGTGGTAGCACACCATCTCGCGTCCCCGGAACGGCCGGGCGCGAGCGAGCCAGCCACCCACTCGCTCGACGAGCGGGCGTCCCTGATACCGCTCCTGCGACAGAAACGTCCAGAGCCGCCCCTCGTAGTCGAGATCGGCGAGCAGGTCTGTTCCAAGCAGGTCCACCAGCTCGTCGCCGACGTACGCCCGCATCAGCCGCTCCTTCCATTCCGCGAACCGTTGGTCGTACACGTCGCAGCCGTCGGGATCCACGCGCCGCAGGCCGGTCAGGATGTTGCGGCCGATGACGATCGCGTTCGCGGGCTCGGTCCAGATGTGGGGGTTGCCGTAGATGTGGGTGTCCCCCTCAGAGCGGCTCACGGTGGCCGGAACCTCGACGAGCTTGATGCCCGCCGCGACGGCCACGAAGCCCGGCGCGCCGCTCGCGATCTTGTTGTTGTTCGCCTTGTCGAGCAGCGCCGGCAACCAGAGCTCCAGATCCAGCCCCGTCGTTATCAGCATGTCGGCTCGCCGCGCGACCAGCACTAGGCTCGGCTTGGGTTGGACGAAGTGGGGATTCTCGGCGCCATCGGCGAGAGCCACCACCTCGGCGCGGTCGCCAGCGATTTGGCGCGCGATGTCAGCGTAGGTGGTGAGGGACGCCACCACCCGGAGTTTGTCTTGCGCGAGCAGTGTCGGAAACGGGAGGACAGTGGCGAGCCCGAGCAGGGCAAGCCACGTTCGCAGCGATCGCCTGGTCATGATCATCATTTCAGTATGCCTCGTGCTTGTGGGGCCCAACGGACCAGACCAACTGGAGAACCAGGCGGTCCGCATGATCTCTGGCGCCCGAGAGACCGGGCACCGACTCGTGCTGCCACTCGACGCGGCCGAACACCCATTCGCTCTGCCACCACGTGGCGTAGCCGCCGGCCTGCCAGACGTGCGTGGCCCCGTCCAGCCGCTGGACGGCGTCGAACCGTCCGCCCACGTACAGCCGCCGCGAGAGTTGCAGCTCGGCGCCGGCATAGCCTCCGTACCGCGTTTCCCCCAGACCCGCGGTCCGGCGACGGACGGCGAATCCCTCGCCGCGCACGGTGAAGGAGCGGTAGAGCGCCCGTTCCGGCGGTCGCCACGTGAAGCGGACGTCGCCGCCGAAAACGCGCGTGGCGACGTTGCTGTCGGGGTTCTCGCCGTACAGCACCGTGGCGCCCAGCTGGACGTAGGTAGAGCGACTCAGCTGCCAGAAGTTGTTGACGTGTGCCAGGGCCGAGAGTCCACCGCCCCCGCTCCCGAACAGGGTCTCGTTGTCTGCCAGGGACGCCTGTCCCCACAGCTCGTGCACGCCGTGCCCTGGGGAGGCCACCGGTAGGATCGCGTAGAGACTCACGCCGTTGCCGACCAGGCCGTGGTGGCCGAAGTACTCCGTAATGACCAGCGGGAACTCGGTTCCGGGCAGGGCGTGGAGATGCCACCTGTTCAACTCGCCGGCCTGCTGGCGAAAGCGGCCGACGTCCAACCGGACTCCGCCCGGCAGACCCGTCCAGTACGCGTATCCCTCTTCGATCTCCACATGCGCACCGAAGGAGGCGAAGATCTTCGTGTTCGTGTACGGATCGAGCGGGGCCTGCAACGAGATGGCGAACTCCCGGATCTCGACGTTGTTCCGCTGTGGACCGGGGCGGAACGCGCGCGCGCGCACGTCGGCGGTGGCGCTGAGCTCCGGATTCAGCTGATTCAGACTCCGGGACCGAAGCGCAAACTCCTGTGGCGTGGTGTCGGACGGCTCATCAGGGACGAGAGAGCGCGCGCGGGCGCGCAGGGCGCTCAACTCGCCGGAAGCCGTTGTCGTGTCACGTCGCTCGGCGGCGAGGCGCGCGACCAGCCGCCGCAACGAGTCGATTTGTGCCTCGAGCCCCGCGACCCGCCGCTCGAGCGAATCGCGACGCTCCGGTTCCTGGGCCGCGAGGCTCGGGACCAACGCGCCACAGCATGCGACTGCGGAAATGATCAGGACGTGCCTGCGCATGTCCGAACTCCCCTATCAGGGCAATGCGTGAACGCCGCTGCGGCCTCTCACCACGGAGAGCGACGCGACAGCGACGGAAGCGAAGGGCCTGCTAGGTGAGGGGAGGGGCGCGGACGCGATTGGCGCGGCTGACCGTCCCGGCGGGCGCGGTTCGGGCCGACGGACCGGGAACCGGAGAGCGAGCGACGCGGGGACAGCCCTGGGGTTCGACCTCACGCGGAACCGTCATGCCGAGCGAGGCGAGGCACGCCAGACACACGTCCACGCGCCGGACGACATCCTGGTCGGTGCCCGGAACGGTCAGCGACGGCCGCACCACCTCCGCCGCGGCCGCGGGACGGTCGTGCAGGAACGGATGAGCGACGGGGACGAAGGTGACCGCGGCCAGTTGCATCACCCCCGCCGCGGGCATCGCGTAGCGCCACGTTCTCGCGCCGCGTCTCAGCATGCGATGTCAGTGCCCCACACCACTCGACCGTCAGAACTGCGCGGAAACCCGGGCCCTACCAGGAATTACAACAACGCGAGTCGGCATGGTCGTGATCGACCCTACCGCCAGCCACCCATTGCCCCAGTTTTATAGTGTAAGATGTGTTCAAAAAGGTATAATCAACTCTTAAGTGTCGTTCATATACCATTGTTCTGGTTGAATTTCGTTGAGAGTGTCCCGGATTGCAGGCGAGAGCAACCTGATGAACGAGACCGATCAACTGAACGTGGGTTCCCGACTGCGGAGTTTGCGCCAGCAACGGGGCCTGTCCATGCAGCTGCTCGCGGAGCGGTCCGGCCTCTCGGTGAACGCGATTGGCCGCGTCGAACGGGGCGAGAGTTCGCCCACGGTGTCGTCGCTGCAGCGCTGTGCCCGCGCGCTCGGAGTATCCGTGACCGCCTTCTTCGAGACGCAGCCGCAACGCTCCACCATCGTGGTGCGGCGGAACCGCCGTCCACGGTCCCAAGGGGACGGCGTGCTCGTCGAGAGTCTCGGGGCGGGCCTCGAGGGACAGCGCCTCGGGCCGTTCCTCATCACGGTCATGCCCGGGGCCGGTGGCGAACGGCCGATCGCGCACGAGGGAGAGGAATTCGCGCACTGTGTGGAGGGTGAGGTGGAGTATCTGGTGAGCGACGCATGGCACCGACTCGAAGCCGGCGATAGCCTGCTGTTCCTGGCCTCCCAACCGCATGCCTTCCGGAACACCAGCCTGGAGCGGGCCGTGGTGCTGCTCGTGGTCCAGGCCTCCAACGAGGACATCGGCTTCACGCAGCAACAACATCTGATGCGCGCCAGTGGGTTCGTTCCGGTCCAGGGTCCTCCGACCATGCAGGACCATGCCGGCACCGGACACGCACAGGGGCGCGCGAGCGACGGGGAGTGACGATGACGACGAAGCGGTTGGGCATCAATAGCAGGCTGGTCCACGGGGGATACCACCCCGACGCGACCGGCGCGGTCAACGTGCCGATCTACCAGACATCCACGTTCGCCTTCCGCGACGCCGCCCACGGCGCGGCCGTGTTCGCGGGCACAGAACCCGGCTACATCTACACCCGCATCGGCAACCCCACGATCGGCGCCTTCGAGGCCTGCGTCGCCGAGTTGGAGAACGCGGTGGGCGGGGTCGCCACCAGCTCGGGACTCGGCGCCGTCAGCACCCTGTATATGACCGTGCTCGCGCAGGGAGCCCATCTGGTGAGCACCGCCGCCGTGTACGGCCCCAGCCGGGGGCTCATCGAGAAGCACTTCGTGCGCTTCGGCGTGACCGCGTCATTCGTGGACACGTCCGCCCTGGACAATCTGCGCGCCGCTATCCGGCCCGACACGCGGCTGGTGTATATCGAGAGCCCCTCCAACCCCGCCATGCAGGTGACGGACATCGCCGGTGCCGCCCAGATCGCCCATGAGCACGGGTGCCTGCTGGCGGTGGACAACACCTTCGCCAGTCCCTACCTCCAGCAGCCGCTGGACCTCGGCGCGGACATCGTGCTCCACTCGGTCACCAAGTTCATCAACGGTCACGCCGACCTGGTCGGCGGCATCCTGGTGGCGAAGGACGAGGAACTACTCGATCGACTGCGAAACGTGATGGTGACCATGGGGTGCAACATGGATCCTCATCAGGCGTTCCTCGCGCTCCGCGGTCTCAAAACCCTCGGGCTCCGCGTGGAGCGGGCGGAGGCGGGCGCCCTGGCTATCGCGCGGTGGCTGGAGGCGCACCCGAAAGTGCGGAGCGTCCGGTACATCGGCCTCCCCTCCCACCCGCAGCACGAGGTAGCCAAACGCCAGATGCGGGGGTTCGGCAGCATGCTCGCCTTCGAGCTGACGGGCGGGCTGGAGGCCGGCCGGCAGCTGATGAACCACGTCAAACTCGCCACCCTGGCTGTTTCGCTCGGTGGCGTGGAAACCCTGATCGAGCATCCGGCCTCGATGACGCACGCGGGGATGTCACGCGACGCTCGTGAAGCCGCCGGTTTCACGGATGGCTTGGTGCGCTATTCGGTGGGTATCGAGGATGTGGACGACCTCATTGCGGATCTGAACCAAGCGCTGGAGACCGCATAACGGGGGGAGCGCGCCGCATCCAGGTGCGGAGGAGGGGACGATGCGAGACAAGCCGCTTTCCGGTCTGCGAATCGGCATCTTCGGAAAGGGAGGCGCCGGCAAGAGCACCGTGACCGTGTTTCTGGCGCGGGCGTTACGCGAGCTGGGCTACCCCGTCGTCGTGCTGGACGCGGATTCGACGAACGTGGGGCTAGCAGCGGCGCTGGGCGCCGATCGGGAGCCGGATCCCCTGCTGGCGCATTTCGGCGGGATGGTGTTCAGTGGCGGCGCGGTCACCTGTCCGGTGGACGATCCGACCCCACTTCCCGGTGCCGAGCTCCGGTTGGAGGACCTGCCCTCTCGCTTCGTCGCACGAAGCCCCCATGGAATCCACCTGTTGGTTGCCGGCAAACTCGGCAAACTCGGGCCCGGAGCCGGCTGCGACGGCCCCGTCACGAAGATCACCAGGGATCTGCGGCTGCACCACGACAAGGGCGACCCAGTCATGGTGGTGGATCACAAGGCGGGGTTCGAAGACGCGGCCCGCGGCGCAGTGACTGCCGTGGACTGGGCGATCACAGCCGTGGACCCCACGACGGCGGCGATCCAGATGGCGTGGCACCTCGCGGGCACCGTCGCGGAGATCCGGCGCGGCGTGCCGCCGGCGACGCGTCACCTGGACAGGCCGGAGCTGGTAGCACTCGCGGTGCGGGTGTTCCGGGAAGCCCGGATCCGAGGCGTCCTCACGGTGCTCACCCGCGTCGCCTCCCCCGCGGTGGAGGACCACCTGCGGGCCGCCCTGCAGGGAAGCGGCGCCCCTCTGGCCGCCGTGTTCGGTGAGGACCGGATTGTCGGCGCGCAGTGGCTCCGCGGCGAGCGCCTGGACTCCCCCCAGCTCGCGGAGGCGGGGCGCATCCTGGCGCAGGAGATCGACACTCGAGCCCACGAGACGGCACCACCGATGGCCCATCACCAGGAAGCGGTTCCGCACGGTGCGCAAGAGGCCGCGCACTGGTGGGACCGGGCGGTGTCGCAATCCGGCCGGCACCCGCACTGAGATGGTCTTCGACTCATGGAGGAGATGATGGCGAACCAAGCGCTCATAGACGGACTGAACCAACAACTCGGTCGGGAAATCACAACGTTCCTCCGCTATATGACCCAGGCGGCGGCCATCGCGAAGTTCGAGCACAAAAGCGTTCGAACGATGTACCTCGAGGAGGTGACCGACGAGGTCGGGCATGCGCAATACCTCATGAACCAGATCATCATGTTGGGTGGCGTCCCCAAACCCGAGATCCACTACGAGCCACCACCACGCGACGTCCGGGAGATGCTGCGCTGCGACGCGTCCCAAGAGCAGACCGACGTGCAAAACTACGTCCGGCTCGCGGCGCTCGCGGAACAGGACGGGTTGTACGCGCTGAAGCTGAAGATGGAGGAGCAGGCGGCGGATGAGGACGAGCACGGCTGGGAAATGCGACGAGCCGTTGGCTGAGAGGGGGCGACCATGACGGAACGACTGGTGGCGCACGACGTGTTCAGTTTCCTGCGGCCGGAGCAGGTCGATGCGATCAGCAAGCGGGCCGAACGCATCACCTATGCGGCCGGCGCCACGGTGTACGAACGGGGCGCCAAGGCCGAGTACCTCTACACCGTGCTCGATGGCGAGGTCACGCTGCGTCTGCCCGGAACGGGCGGATTCAGCGTGGTCATCGATCAGGTGCGGAAAGGCGACATGTTCGGCTCGTGCGCCTGTTTCCAGCGGGACTCCTACGCGTTGACCGCGCAATGCGCCAAGGACTCGGCGCTGCTCAGAATCGAGAGCTCGGCGCTGAAAGAACTGATGGACAACGACCTGATGATGGGATACGCCCTGCAGACGCGGCTCTCCGCCATCTACTTCGGGCGATACATCGACACGATGAGGAAGCTCCAGGCGATCACGCTGAGCCTGCCGATCGAGGTCGGTTGACGCAGCCCGCGTATCGTGGGAACGATGGCAGGTAGAAGCACATGAACGACGATCTGCTCTTCCGGCCCCTCCGGTTGGGATCGTTGCGCTTGCCCAATCGCGTCGTCATGACGACGGTGAAGCTGGGCTACGCCACGGAAGCGGGTGAAGTCACCGACCGGCATGTCGCCTTCTACAGTCGCCGTGCCGAAGGGGGCGTCGGGCTGCTGACCACCGAGCCCTTATACATCCAGCGCAACGGACAAGAGCTTCCGACCCAGCTGCGTATCGACGACGATGCGTCGATCCGAGGACTTGAACGGCTCGCGGGCGCCGTGCACCGCGCCGCTGGGCGGATCATGGCCCACGTCAACCACGCCGGGCGAGTGGCAAACCCTCACCTGGTACCGGAAGGCCAGTGCGTCTCGGCCTCCGCGGTGCGCTGCCCAGCGAATCAGGCCGTGCCCCGCCCGCTGAGTCGGCACGAGATCGACGGGGTGGTCGCGGCCTTCGCCGCGGCGGCGCGCCGCGTCCGGGAGGCTGGCTTCGACGCCATCGAGATCCCCTTCAGTCACGGCTATCTCATCCATCAGTTCCTATCACCTCACACCAACCGGCGCGAAGACGCGTACGGCGGATCTCCGGAGAACCGACTGCGCTTCGGTAGGGAAGTGCTGCAGGCCGTGCGCGGCGCAGTGGGGCCGGACCTGCCGATCGTGGTCCGCATGAACGCGACCGACTACGTGGACGGCGGCTTGACCCTCGAGGACGGCCTCCACATCGCGCAGTCCCTTCGCGACCTGAACGTCCATGCCTTGAGCATCACGTCTGGCACCATGTGCGAGTCGGTGCCCTTCTGCCTCTACCCCACCGGGACCCCGAAAGCACATCTCCTCCCGATGGCGGCTCGCATACGCGAAGCATCCGGCCTGCCAGTGATCGTTGCCGGGCGGATTCGCTCTCCGACCGTCGCAAGAGAAGCACTCGCTACTCGATCCACCGACCTCATTGGCTTGGGGCGTCCACTGCTGGCCGACCCGGATTGGGTACGCAAGGCAGAGGCCGGGGACGAAGAAGCGATCCTCTTGTGCGCCGCATGCCATCAAGGCTGCCTGGCGCAACTCCGCAAGGGGCAGGGCACGCATTGCATGTTCAACCCGCTGACCGGTCGGGAATCCGAGATCCAGCTCAAGCCGGCGCCGACGCCCCGGCGTGTGACGGTCGTCGGCGGTGGGCCGGCCGGACTGGAAGCTGCCCGTGTCGCGGCGCAGCGGGGCCACCGGGTCTCGTTGCTCGAACAGAAGGACCGGCTGGGCGGCCAGTTCATCCTGGCGGCGCGTGCACCACACAAGGAGGACTTCCTCGACGTCATCCGCCATCTGGCGTTGATGGCCGAGCGGGCCGGCGTCCATGCTCACCTGCGAACGCGCGCCACCGCGGCCGACCTGATCGCCGACGGCCCGGACGCGGTCATCGTGGCAACCGGCGGCATACCGATGACTATTCCCATCCCCGGGCTCGAGAATACGTGCTGGTGCCTGGCAACGGATGTGTTGGAAGGGACGGTTCCGGTCGAGACGGCGAGCGTTTTCGTGATCGGCGGTGGGCTGATCGGCCTGGAGACCGCCGACTTCCTGGCCGCTCAAGGCAAGCAGGTGACGCTTGTCGAGATGCTACCGGAGGTGGGCGCTGACATGGACCGACTGTCGAGGTCGATGCTGCTCAAGCGATTGGAAGCACGCCGGGTCGAGATTCGCACCGGCACCCGGCTGATCCGGCTGACCCCGCCGCTCGCCATCACGGAGGCCAGCGGCCAGGAGTCGCGCATCCCGATCGAGACGGTTGTGATGGCGGTGGGCGTGCGTGCCAACCGAGCACTGGCCGACGATCTAGCAGGAAGCGGCTTAGAGTTTCACGTCGTTGGAGATGCGGTGGAGCCACGCCAGGCACTGGAAGCCATCTGGGAGGCCTTCGAGGTCGCCGCGAGCTTGTAACTGAGCGAGACCATGCGCGTGCGACACTCCCGCAGCGTGGAGGGATTGCGTGGTTGAGGTCGATGGCGCGAACGGCACCGTTTGAGCAGCATCACGCACGCTACGACCAATGGTTCGACCGCCATCGGGCAGCCTATCGCGCGGAGCTGCGGGCGGTACGCGCGCTGCTCCCGACCAGCGGCCGCGGCCTGGAGATCGGCGTGGGCAGCGGCCGGTTCGCGACACCCCTCGGTGTCCCCGTTGGCGTGGATCCGGCCGGCGCGGTACTGCGCTACGCCGCGCGGCGCGGGATTCAGGTCACGCGCGCGGTCGGGGAGGACCTCCCGTTTCGCCGCGGCGTCTTCGACTACGTGCTCATCGTCACTACGATCTGCTTCGTGGACGACGCCGCATTGATGCTCGCCGAGGCTCATCGCGTGCTGCGCCCGGGCGGCGTGCTCTGTGTCGGGTTCGTGGATCGGGATACCTCGTTGGGCCGGTTCTACCTCTCGCAGCGGACCGAGAACATCTTCTACCGGGACGCGGTCTTCTACGCGTCAGCCGACGTAGGCGCCCTGGTTCGGGACGCAGGCTTCCGCGAGCTGCGCTGGGCACAAACCCTGTTCGGTCCCATGGACGCGATGACCGATGTCGAACCCGTCCGGGAGGGGCGTGGCGCGGGCGGATTCGTAGTGGTGCGCGCGGTCAGTGGTTGACGTCGTACGGCGGGCTCGTGGCCGCCCCCATTGGGTAGATCGTGGGCTCATCACCGCCCGTGCCGGTTATCTTGCATCCATCCTGAATGCACGGGATGCAGCAACCCTCCTCGCTGACAGGACACGGTACGTCTGGACGTGGAGACTATGAGCGAAAAGTCCTACCTCGACGACATCACGCAAGCGGTCGGCAACACTCCACTCGTCAGGATTCGGAATCTCACCGTTCACCGGGGTATCAAGGCGACCGTCTTGGCCAAGGTCGAGTCGTTCAACCCGACCGGGTCGGTCAAAGACCGCATGGCGATCTTCATGCTCAACGAAGCCGTCAAGTCCGGCGAGCTCAAGCCGGGCGGCACGATCATCGAGGCGACGTCCGGCAACACCGGGGCGGCGGTCGCCATGTTCGCGGCAGCCTTTGGGTATAACGCGATCCTCACGATTCCGGATAAGATGTCGCAGGAGAAGATCGACACGCTCAAGGCATTCGGCGCCGAGGTGCACATCTGCCCCACCGCGGTCGCACCCGATGATCCTCGGAGCTACTACGAGGTCGCGAAGAGCCTGGGCAAACGGTACGAGCACTCCTTCCTGCTGAACCAGTACCACAACCCGGACAACATCCGGGCGCACTATGCGACGACGGGCCCGGAGATCTGGGAGCAGACCGGGGGGGAGATCGACGTGTTCGTGGCCGGAGTGGGGACCGGCGGTACGATGTCAGGAACCGCCCGCTACCTGAAGGAGCGGAAGCCCGAGATCGAGGTCGTGGCGGTGGATGTGGAAGGCTCGGTCTTCTACGGCTACTTCACGAATGGCCAGCTACCCGAAGCCCATCCCTACCTGGTTGAGGGGGTCGGCGATGACATGTTGTGCCAGGCGCTCGATTTCTCCGTCATCGACCGGATGTACCAAGTGGACGACAAGGCGTCCTTCCTCATGGCCAGGGACCTCGTCCGCGAGGAAGGCATCCTTG
>Ga0307424_1000024_pt1 | contig 57511 bp, 59 predicted proteins | sample SalMarWE160320MG_FD_202157 | JGI IMG/M metagenome (GOLD analysis project Ga0307424, IMG submission 202157) | Salt marsh sediment microbial communities from the Plum Island Ecosystem LTER, Massachusetts, United States - WE1603-20 | ecosystem: Environmental > Aquatic > Marine > Intertidal zone >... | reverse complement strand
TTCTTCTTTTTCATGCCCCCGATTCTAGCCAACTCCCCTTTAAAACGCGAATGGGGCTGCCCTTTTGGGACAGCCCCCTTTCGCGACACTTCGGTGGGTCATACCGGAATGGCTTGGGAAGGGTGCTAGCATCGGTGATTAGATCTCGTACTGGCTGGCTCCGGGCGAACCACCGGGCTATTGTCGCCTGATCCTATCGAATGTGCAATCGTGCACGATGTTCGCAAGCGAGTTCGGGGAGTTGATCTCAGCGTGTGCATCCGGTGAGATGGGTTAAGGCGTTAGATTGTCTGGGTAGGAGGTAGATCGGCTGCGTTTTTCGAGCGGTGGGCGCGGGTGATGGCGATCATAATGACACCCACGAAGTAAAGCACCGCATCAGCCATTCCGGCGACCCAGAAGATGAAGCGCGAGAGCCCGCTCCACTCGGTGCAGCCGAACTCGGCGAAGGTACAGCCCGGCTCGAGTCCAGCTGAGACGCAGGCGTTTCACCGAATCCATTAGCCGATCGGTAAAGCTTGGTGGGTATGATTGCGTGTTCATTTCCCGTGTCCTCACCGGAGTGCGACTCTACTCGAGTATCTCGAAGGCCGCCAGCAGGTAAGGGACCGCCCTGACAGTGTCGAACTGCAGAGTCCTACATCCTCAGCAGGGAGGCGCCTGGAGCCGTACCTCGGCCTGGGCTTCTCGACCCGATCACTCGCTCTACCAATTGGAAACCGCGCAGCCTCGGTCATCCCGATGTACTTTCGGGACCGTCCGCCCTGCATGTTCTTAGCCGGATCACGCGTCCCTTCTTGAAGATCCTGCGTCCTGCCCGGGGCCACGAGACGGACGAAAGCCGCTCTACTCGTGAAAATTCCTTTGATTACTGAACTGGAGCATCATTTACATTCGTCGATCTTACTTCAATTCGCTGAGCGATAAGGAACAATACCTCCGGGGGCAGGATTACCACCCAGACAATAAGAAAGTTTGCTATCCAGGGCCCTCTTAGCAGAACCCAGGCTAACTCTCTGCAGATCATCGCAGCAATTGTGATGATTGACCCGGCGGTTTCCCATCGCCAAGCGATAGCCAATCCCAGGATGGCCACCCCCCAAAGACTTAAGAGGAACCAATCAATCAGCGGTACCGGTTCCGTTATCGATGGATCTGGGGTGAGAATCCTGAGGATGGCAAACGCAAATATCGGCAGGGTCCAGACTCGAGCAATCCAGCGAACAATCCTTACACGTCTTGGGGAGTACTTTGCCTGGTTCATATTTCCATTCCCTCGTTTACGAAAGGAATACGATCAGGTCTATCGCGAGCAAGCGGCTGTGCTGACAAGCTCGAGCTGCAAAGCCCCGCGTACCGTGCAGGGGTGGTACGGGGCTGTTAGACACGAAAGGATTTCCCACCCCGCTCTCCTGCTCAACCCTATGTGATTTGGGCCGAATCATCCATCCCGATGTACTTACGGGAGTATCCGCCATGCACGTCCTTAGCAGGATCCCTATTTATCGAAGATCCTGCATTCTACCCAGGGCATCGACACGTTGGACATAACCCATTTTAAGATTGTGATCTATGCAAGAACTTTCACTTCCTTTTTAATCTGATCACCAAGCTTCATGTCAAGAACTTCGAGATCGTAATGCCCTTGAAGGTTCAACCAAAACTGAGGTGACATCCCAAAGTAGCGACCAAATCGAAGTGCTGTATCGGCACTGATGGAACGCTGGCCATGGACGATTTCATTCACACGGCGTGGATCAACGCTGATATCCTTTGCCAGCCGGTATTGGGAAATCTCCATTGGCTTGAGAAATTCCTCAAGTAGGATCTCGCCAGGATGAATGGGTTCCATGTCTCTTTTTGCCATCTTTACCAACCTCACTTGTGATAGTCCGTAATTTCCACTTGGTAGGCATTCCCTTCTCGCCACTCAAAGCAGATTCGCCATTGATCGTTTATCCGAATACTGTGCTGACCATACTGTTTACCCTTCAACTTTTCCAATCGATTCCCCGGGGGAACGAGAAGCTCGGAAAGCTCGGTGGCAGCATGGAGGATGAGAAGTTTTCGAGCAGCTCTCCGCCTTGTGTCGCCAGGTAACTTCCGAGGATGAACACCCCGAAAGACGGCTTCCGTTTCGGCGTCTGCGAAGGATTTAATCATCTGTTGAAATAATAGCGCCTTACACTATTAGTGTCAAGCACAAAGGAGGGAGCTTTATCCTGACATTTGAATCAGTGGAAAGGTATCCGCATTCATCCATGAGTGGCGAATGTACCTGATAAGGTCCATCGTGGGACATCCTGAAGGTAGATATGATTGCGTTCCCCCTGCGATGAACCTCCCTCATTCTAGGACTCCTCAGGCAGCGCCACCAGCGCCCCTTGATCCTGCACCTCGACCGGGTCGGTTGGCCTGGCGGCACCTTCAGCGCATCGATTCGCGCACTAGCCCCTGGAATGTGCACGCCTGTGGCCCCGCGCGATAAATCTCTTCTCGAAGGCGTAATACGTGCCGTTTGCCAGTAGATAAAGCAGAAGGAGAGAGAGCAGCGTTGCCAGGATCGTAGGGAGATTCTCGAACCTTGGCAGGGTTTTAAAGAGGAGATCATGGACGAGTCCATTGACCATTTTAGTGAAACAAATAAAGAGCGTATGAAACCCGGCCAATGTTCATGAGCCAGCCGCGCCGGAAGATCCTGGCAAGGACTCCCGTCTTCTCGGCATGGGTCAGGAAGATCAGGGTGGCATAGAACACACCGAAAAGCAGGATGTTGTTCAGCGATCCCAGTGGTTGTGTCAGGGCGCAATAGACAAGATAGAGAAACAGAGCGCCACACGCGAGCTTGATCCATGAAAGCCGTGCCTTAACCTGGGTGAGAAGCACGGGGGCTCGGATTAGCATTGCCAGGAGCACTCCCAGAAATAGGCTGTCCAATCTCCATGGCGTCAGGACAAACGCCGAGAACGTCCCGCGTGCAAGGGTCGTCCGTAAGATCAGGCTGAGCGAAATGAGAAACAGTAGATTCAGAGGCAATCGCTTAGGGCGGCTGACCCATACAATCATAGGCAGCAGCAGGTAGAAGTGTTCCTCGATTGCCAATGACCAGGTGACAGCAAGAAACTCATTTCCAAACGTCCCTCGTAACGCCATGATAAAGTTCTGCACGTACAGAAAATAGGGCAGCGTCGGGAGTCTATTGACGAAGATGCTTGCGCTGAATAGCCCCGGGCGCTGCGCGAAGTGTGCCATCAAGAGGAAGATTCCAAGGAAGAAGTAGTAAAGGGGAAAAATGCGGCTGATACGCCGGGTGTAGAAGACGCTGAAGTAATTCGTCGCGCTCCGGTTGTCGATCAGGATTCCACCGATCAGGAAGCCGGACAGGACGAAGAATAGATCCACGCCACTCCAATTCTTATAAAAAAAGCTGCCGAATAACATGGAGGCCGCCGGTTGAATCTGCCGGAATGGAAACGGCAACATAGTGGTAGAGCAGGACCAGGATGACGGCAAGACCCCGGAGGCCATCCAGCTCCGGGATCCGCTGTGGTGCTGAGGACAACTCGTTCGGTCCCTGATCACTCAATACGGCAGTTCTCCATATTCAAGGTCCCGCTTCAGTCTGCTGGGATGTGGTCACGCATAGGTCTCAGTCATGCAGTTGACCGACGCCCGGCCACATCCGACAAGTCACAGCAGGCCTCACGACTTCAACATTGCCCTGACGCCGCAAAGCCGCCCAACTTTTAAAACCGCGAATAGACAACCTGATCCGTCAACGGGTCGGGGTTGTCCCTGAAACACTCAATCAAAAGGACGAGTTGGGGATGGATCAACGAGCCCTTTAGGTAACAGTTCCCCCTGCGACCGACCTTTTCAATTTTAGGACTCCTACCATCACCACGCCATCACCCCCTGGTCCCACGCTGGAGTACAATGGGGCCGCTGACGTTGGTATCCACAAACCCCAAGGAGCCCCCATGAACGATCCACGCGTCGACCGCATGGCCACTGTCCTCGTCCACCATTCCGCCCGCATTAAGCCCGGTGATCGAGTGCTGGTCGAAGCCGAGCCGCCAGCCGAGCTGCTCGTGCGGGCCCTCTTCCGTGAGATCCTGCTCGCCGGCGGGCACCCGCACCTGTTCGTATCGCTCGCCGGCCAGACGACGATGACCGGCGTGGACGACGTCTTCCTTGAACATGCCAAAGACGCCCAGCTCGACTACCCAGCCACGTTCTATGACCTTGTCTACGAACAGTTCGAATCACGCATTCGGGTGCACTCGGTCTCGAATTCGAAGCTGCTGATGGGCTGCGACAAAGCCAAGCTGGCCCGGCGTGAGAAGGTGACCGGGGCGGTGACGGCGGTACAGTTCCGGCGCGGCGCCGACGATACCTTCAAGTGGGTGACGACGCTCTTCCCAACCCCGGCTTTCGCCCAGGACAGCAACATGAGCCTGGATGAGTTCGAGCACTTCGTGTTCTCCGCCTGCCATGTACAGGATCCTGAGGAAGACGCCCTGGCCTATTGGGCCGGGCTGAAGGCGAAGCAGCAGAAGATTGTCGATGCGCTTGCCGGGCACGACGCCGTCGAGGTGAAAGGCCCGACGGTCGACCTGAAGCTGTCGATCAAGGGCAGGGTCTTCAAGAACGCTGCCGGCCTGAATAACATGCCCGATGGTGAGGTCTACACCGGCCCGGTCGAGGACTCGATCGAAGGTCATGTCGCCTTCTCCTACCCGGCCGTCTACCGCGGCAACGAGGTCGAAGGCGTCGAGCTGACCTTCAAGCAGGGCAAAGTGGTCGAGGCGGTGGCAGCCCGCAACCTGACCTTCCTTGAAGCGATGCTCGATACGGACGAGGGTGGGCGCTACGTGGGCGAATTCGCCGTCGGCTTGAACTATGGCGTCCAGAACTACACCAAGAACATCCTCTTCGACGAAAAGATCGGCGGCACCTTTCACATGGCGCTCGGCGCCGGCTATCCAGAGACCGGCTCGAAGGCCAAGTCCGCCATCCACTGGGACATGATCTGCGACATGTCACACGATTCCGAGATTCGCGTCGACGGTGAAGTCTTCTACAAGGATGGCAAGTTCGTTATCTGACCGGGAGATGTCCATGCGTCGTTTTTCGCCACCTTTACTCTTCTCGCTGATACTCATCCTGGCCGCCTGCGGTGGGCCGACCCCGGCCGCTACACCGCACCCTACCGACACGGTTCGGCTGCGTCCGACGAACACTCCACCACCGACAGCCACGATATTTGTCACCGCCACCCTGCCGGAAGAAGAAGTGGTCCGCAAGGGCGAACCGCTGCTGGCCAAGATCGGAGATTATTTCTCCACCTCCGGAGCGTGCGCCGCATGTCACATGAACCAGACCGACGACGCCGGAAACGACGTCTCGATCGACGCTGCCTGGCGGGCCTCGATCATGGCCAACTCGGCCCGTGACCCGTACTGGCAGGCAACGGTCAAGGCTGAGGTAAGCGAGCTGCCCGACTTGGCCGAGACGATTCAGAACACGTGCACGCGCTGCCACATGCCGATGGCGCAGTTCACGGCCGAGGTGGCGGGCGAGAATGGAGTGGTCTTCGGCGCCGATGGCTTTGTGAATCCGGATAGCAGCCTGCACGCGTTCGCCATGGACGGTATCTCGTGCGCCGTCTGCCACCAGATTCGATCCGACAACCTTGGAACGCAGGACAGCTACAGCGGCGGGTTCCAGATTGACACGCAGTTGAGGGCACCTGACCGCGTGATCTTCGGGCCGTTTGAGATCGCCGCCGACCAGGCGGGGATCATGGCCGGCGCCTCCGGCTACCAACCAGTGCAGTCGGCGCATATGGCCGAATCGGAGCTGTGCGCCACCTGCCACGTGCTCTATACACCCTACATCGACGCCTTCGGCCAGGTGGCGGGTGACTTCCCGGAGCAGATGACCTATCTCGAATATTACTATTCCAGCTTCCGCAACCGCGACACCTGCCAGGGCTGCCATATGCCCGAAGCGGAGGGCGGGGTGAAAATTTCGCTCACTTCCGCAACGCTGCGCAGCCCGTTCTCGCAGCACACCTTCGTCGGCGGCAACGCCTACATGCTGAAGATGCTCGACCAGTACGGTGAAGAGCTGGGCGTGACTGCCTCCAGTGAGCACTTCGCGGCCGGAGTCGAGCGTACTGTTGCGCAGCTGCAGAATGACACCGCCACGCTCAAGCTCGAGAAACCCCAGCGGGTCGGCGCGCGCGTCTCGGCCGAGGCGGCTTTGACTGTCCTCGCCGGACACAAGTTCCCGACCGGCTTCCCTTCCCGCCGCGCCTGGCTGCACGTTACGCTCACCGACGGCGCCGGGAACCTGGTCTTCGAATCGGGTGGAACCAACCCGGATGGCTCGATCGTTGGCAACGACAACGATGCCGACCCGGCTCAGTTCGAGCAGCACTACCAGGCGATCGTACAGCCGGAGCAGGTGCAGATCTACGAAGCCATTCTGCGCGATACCGAGAACCACGTTACCACCGACCTGCTGCGTGCAGCCGGCTACTTGAAGGATAACCGCCTGGCCCCGGAGGGCTTCGAGAAGGCTGCCCCGTACGAGGACTTCGCCGTGCGCGGTGGGGCGCGCGACGATGTCGATTTCGACGGTGGCGGCGACCGAGTGCTGATCGCGATCAACACCGGCGAGGCGAGCAGCCCGTTCACGCTGACGATCGAGCTGCTGTACCAGTCGATCGGCTTCCGCTGGATGGAGAATTTGAAGGCTTATGCCGACCAGACCGAGGTGGCCGATTTCGTCCGCTTCACGGGAGGGCTGCCGAACTTTCCGGTCGTGATCGCCTCGGACAGCGTCACGCTGGAGTAGCGTGCGGGAAGAGCTCATTCTCGTAGGGGCGCACGGCCGTGCGCCCCTACGGCGTTAAAGGGTGGATTGGTCTCGGATCAGGGTGGAGGAGCCATCCCGGTTCAAGGGGTTCTGCTGCATGCCGGAGGAACCGGCCGCTTTCTCTCTCTTTGGAATCCGGGAGCTTTACTCCCGGCCATCAGCAGAGCTGAAGGATTCCATAATCCACCTCATTCTGTAATCAGCTCCCTCAAAACCGAGAACCAGCATGGACGAAAACCCTGCAAACCATCCGCGTTGTTCATGCCACGGTTGATGGAATGGTTATCTCCACCATGGCGTTCTCAAGAACGGGTTTTAAGGGTTGTGTAGGGCCGAGTAGGACTTCTTCAAGGAGCTTGCCCTCACGTCCCTGGTTATGGCTGCTTTTTCGCAGCCATACTCTAGAAACGGTGGATCCCCCCTTCCTCGGTGAGGACGAATGTCACATGCAGGCGATTGTGATTTCTTGTACTATAGAAAAAGCTAGCAAACTATAGCAAACGATAGCAGGAGCACCGTTGTCAGATCTTCTGACCGTCCGCCAGCTGCAGGATTTACTGCAGTTGGATCGCACCACGATCTACCGCATGTTGAAGGACGGCCGCCTGCAGGGCATCAAGGTCGGCGGCCGCTGGCGCTTCGACCGCTCGGCGATCGAAACCTGGCTGCGTGCTTCGGACCAATCGTTTAGCCCCCCGGAGCAGGCAGGCGCTGGCAGTTCGGGCGCGGTGCTTCCGCTGCATTGCATCCAGATCATCCAGGATGTGTTTGCCGAGATCATCGGTGTCGGAGCGGTTACGACTGGGATGGATGGCGAGCCGCTGACCGAGATCAGCAACCCGCAGCCATTCTGCCGGGAAGTGCTGGCCAATGCGAGTGGCCGCCAGGCCTGCGTCCGATCATGGCACGAGCTGGCCGTGAGATCGGGCGGCTCGCAGGCCTTTCACCGCTGTCATGCTGGCCTGCAATACCGCTGCGCGAACATTCGCGTACACGAGCGTGATACGAACCTGATCATCGCCGGCCAGTATTACAGTCAGCTGCCGGAAGGCGAAGAGCAAGCCCGCCGCCTGGGGCAGCTTGAGCGAGATCTGGGTTTTAATCCGGGCCGGCTGCAGGCATTGGCAGCCACCATCCCAGTGCTCGAACCAAGTGTGCATGAGAAGATCGGCTTCTGGCTGGAGCGGGTAGCGAATTCGTTCTGCCAAATCGGTCAGGAACGGCTCGATCTGATCAGCCGCCTGCGCCAGATCGCCGAGATGACGGCCATCGAGTGAGACACCGGGCGGCTAAGATACGCTTAAGGTGAACTTGGAAGAACATTAAGGATAAGAGTTTTTCGCGCGTGATATGTTGAGGGTCGGTTTGCATTCGAACTGATTTTAGGTGAGAAGAAGGCAAATATGCATAAGTACGGGAGCGGCTTAACCGGAAAATTTCCGGGAAGGCGAATGAGATGGAATCATGGGAGACCGCAAGCAAGCGGTCTCCTCGCTTTTTAAGTCGAGTTAGACGAGATAAATAGTCGAGTTACACCCCGGCCTGGCCGGTGATAGCCAATCTATAGAGACCAAGGAGCGAATCATGAGTGAGAAGTTTGACCAGACGTTGGATTGCAGCGGATTGAACTGCCCAATGCCAATCCTGAAGACCAAGAAGGCCGTCGATGCTCTGCAGGTAGGCCAGGTGCTGAAGATGATTGCCACTGACCCCGGGTCGGTGCCGGATATGACCGCCTGGACCACCCGGACCGGCCACGAGCTGCTCAGTCATGAGCAGGACGGTGACAAATACATCTTCTTCGTGAAAAAGACCAAGTAGATAGCCCGTACAATGCCTAACGGCATCACAGAGGCTTACTTAAAGGAGAAACCAATGACTGAAAATACTGCTTCCCGCATGGCGATCATCGCCGCCCACGGCACGATGGACGCGGCCTACGCACCGCTGATCCTGGCTACGACCGCCGCGGCACTCGAGATGGAGGTGGGGATCTTCTTCACCTTCTTCGGGCTCGAGCTGCTCAAGAAGGGCAAGATTGATCACCTGCAGGTGGCGCCGATCGCTAACCCGGCCATGCCCATGCCGGTGCCGAACATCATCGGCATGCTGCCCGGCATGACCGCCGTGGCGACGATGATGATGAAGAACATGATGAAGAAAGACAATGTGAGCAAGCTGAGCGAACTGCTCGACGCGGCAATCGAGATGAAGATACGCCTGATTGCCTGCCAGATGACGATGGGCGTGATGGGCGTCAAGAAAGAGGACCTGATCGACGAGTGTGAGATCGGTGGCGCGGCAACCTTTGTCGAATATGCCTCGCATAATGCGATCACGTTGGCGTTCTAAATAGAGGAGCTACTGCAGAATGGACGATAAGATTCTAATCATCATGACCAGCGGTACGGATACCCCGCGCCGCTGCGCAACGCCCTTCTTCATGGCCACCCTGGCGGCGGCCATGGATTACGAAGTGACGATGTTTTTCACCATCGACGGCGCCCAGCTGCTGGTCAAGGGCGCAGCGGATAAGGTTTTTCCCAAAGAGGGCGGACGGGCCGCCGGCGGCTACCTGCAGGATGCGATCGATGCCGGGGTGCGCTTTACCGCCTGCACCGCTTCCATGGAACTGCACGACCTGACCAAGGACGATCTGATCGATGGGGTCGAGATGGTGGGCGGCGCTTCGATGTGGGAGATGGCCGACGAGGCCAAGACCGTGGTGAGCTTCTAGGGAGGAATCGATATGACTGTCATCAACGGGTGCAGCCTGCCCGATGACCTGTACTACATGATTGAAAAGCACGTCTGGGCCAAGGAGATCGAGGGCGGCAATGTGCGCGTGGGCATGACCGCCGTGGCCGTCAAGCTGGCGGGGGGCAAATTCATCGCCGTCACGCCCAAGCGCAAGGCGGTCGGCCAGGAACTGGCCCAGGGCAAGAGCATGGCCACTGTGGAGAGCAGCAAATTCGTCGGCCCGGTGCCGGCGCCGGTCTCCGGCGTGGTGGTGAAGGTGAACGAGGCCGTGGCCGAAAAGCCTGACCTGGCGGTAGAAGACCCGTACGGTGAGGGCTGGGTGGCAGAGATTCAGCCTACGAACTGGGATGCTGATAAGGGCAGCCTAGCCCACGGCGACACGGGCATCGCCGCCTATAAAGCCAAACTGGAAGCTGACGACGTCCACTGCGACGGCTGAGTACCTCGCCGCGCCTGGCGGCGCAGACAAGGAGTGAACCATGGGTGAGCGTGAAACGGTGTACGAAGGCTTGAAACGCCAGGGGGTCAGCCGGCGTGGTTTCTTCCAGCTAAGCAGCCTGCTGGCGGCTTTTCTCAGTTTGCCCAAGAGCGACGGCACGCGCCAGCTCGGGTTGGGCGAATTCAAACCCAAACCGAGCTTGGTGCGGCAGGTGCGGAAGGCGCTCGAGAGCAAACCGCGTGTGCCCGTCATATGGCTCGAGTTCCAGGATTGTGCAGGGTGCACCGAATCGATCTCGCGATCGCTGTCGCCGACGCTGTCTAACCTGGTATTGAACACGCTGGATATCGAATACCAGGAGACATTGATGGCCGCGGCCGGCTTCCAGGCCGAAGGGGCAAAGCAGGCGGCGATGGAGAAATACGCCGGCCAGTACCTGCTGGTAGTGGAAGGCAGCGTAACGACCAAGGACGGCGGCGTTTACTGCACGATCGGCGGCAAGGCTAACGATGCCCTGCTGCGCGAGGCTGCGGCCGGGGCGGCGGCGATCGTCGCCGTTGGCAACTGCGCCGCTTTCGGCGGCATTCCAGCTGCCGCTCCAGCCCCGACCGAAGGTGTGGGTGTCGATCAAATCATCACCGATAAACCGGTCATCAACCTGCCCGGCTGCCCAGGCATCCCCGAGGTGTACACCAACACCGTCGTGCACTACCTGGTCTTCGGCGCCCTGCCCGAGCTGGATGAACTGAAGCGGCCGAAGGCGTTCTACGGCGTGGCGATCCACGACCGCTGCCTGCGGCGACCATTCTACGATGCCGGCAAGTTCGCCAACGTCTTCGACGACGAGGGCTACCGTAAGGGCTACTGCCTCTACAAGCTGGGCTGCAAAGGCCCGACGACCTATAACGCCTGCGCCTCCATGCGCTGGATGAACGGGCTTAGCTTCCCGATCCAATCCGGCCATCCGTGCCTGGGCTGCTCGCAGCCGAACTTCTGGGATGGCGGGGGCTTTTATCAGGGCCAATCGGCGCCGCTCGACCGACCGGATGCGCTGGTAATCGGCGCTGCTGCCGGGGCAGGCCTGGCGCTGGGTGCTGCAGCAGCGGCCGCCAACCGGGTACAGAAGAAGCGAGCCCGGTCCGAGAGTGAAGAGTCGGGAGGCTGACATGACCTGGGATGAAGTACTGCGTTTCGCACGCGGGCCGTTGTTTAAAGTAGCGTTGATTGTCTTTATCGGCGGCATGGCATACCGCTTGATGCGGGTGCTGCTGCTCGGCTGGGGACGCGACCGCGTGCCCGCCATGGGCAGCAAGGCCGCTGGCGTGGTGAAGTCCTATCTGAAAGGCATACTGATCTGGCCTTTCATCCCCTGGGTGAAGGGTACCTTCCGGCGCAACCCGCTGATCTACGTCGCCGGGGGACTGTTCCATCTGGGGCTGTTTGTTGTCATCTTCCTCGGCACCGCGCACATGCTGGTCTGGAAGAGCCTGCTGGGCTTCGGCTGGCCAACCCTGGCGTTGCCGATTGTGGACTGGCTGGCAGCGGTTGCGATCGTCGCCATGTTGGCCCTGCTCGTCAACCGCCTGGTCAACCCGGTGCTGCGCATGATCAGCGGCCCGGCCGAGTGGTTGAACTGGGGCGTGGTCTTTCTACCGATGGTCACCGGCTACATCATGACCCATCACCTGTGGTTCGGTTACACGACGCTCTTCAGCATGCACATGCTGGCAGTGGACCTGCTGCTGATTTACATCCCGCTCAGCCGCATCTCGCATTTCATGTTCTATTTCTTCTCACGCACGATCCACGGTACCGAATTCGGTAAACGTGGCGTGACGCCTTAGGAGGCCGCCGATGCTCGCGACACAGGAAGCACTGAACCAGTTTGTCGAGGAGACGGGCGGCTGGATTGCCTCGCAGCTCGAGGCCTGCACGCGCTGCGGTATGTGCACCGAAGCCTGTCACTTCTACCTCACCAGCGGCAACCCAGCCTACAGCCCGGTGTGGAAGATGGAACTGCTGCGGCGGGCCTACGAGGGTCGCTTTACGGTGAGCGGCCGGCTGAAGCTTGCGTTGGGGATCGAAAAACCGATCTCCCAATCCGACCTCGAGGCCTGGCGCACGATCGATTACGAAGCATGCACGCTGTGCAACCGCTGCTCGCTGGTCTGCCCGATGGGCATCGACCTCGGATCGCTGATACATGGCGTGCGCGGCGCGCTCGCCGCGGCCGGCGAGGTCCCGGACGACCTGGAGCAGGCCACCCAGAAGCAGATCGAGGACGGCAGCCCGCTCGGCGTCGACCTCGATGCCTGGCGTGACCGCATAGACTGGATCCAGGATGAGTGGGACATCGAGCTGCCGATCGATGTGCAAGGCGCCGACACGATGGCCGTCTTCACCTCGATTGAGCTGATGAAGTTCCCCAGCAATTTCGCCTACATCGCCAAAATCATGGAGGCTGCCGGCGAGAGCTGGACCATCAGCAGCAAGGGGCGCGAGGTGGTCAACTTCGGTTTGTTCGAGGGAAATACCGAGCACACGGTCCTGTTCCTGAAACGCATCTTCGACGCCGCCCAGGAGTTGGGCGTGAAGCGCGTGATGGTCACCGAGTGCGGCCATGCCTACGAGGCACTGCGCTGGACGTCGTTCAACCTGATGCAGGTACCAGCCGGGCTGGAGGTGACGCACATCGCCGGCGTGCTGGGCGAGTTCGTCGAACAAGGCCGCATCCAGCTCAAACCGGGTGCAATGGACGATGGCACGATCACCTTCCACGACGCCTGCAAGATCCAGCGCAAGGGAGGCCACATCAAAGAACCTCGCATGATATTGAACATCCTGGCGCCGGAGAGCTTCGTCGAGATGACACCCAACAAAGAAGAGGGCATCTGCTGCGGTGGCGGCGGCGGCGTGATCTCGATCAAGGAAGCTGATCAGAAGCGCTTCGATGCCTTCGAACTGAAGATCGACCAGATGAACCAGATCGGCGCCCAGCGCGTGGCGATGGTTTGTTCCAACTGCCGCCTGCAATTCGCCGACTGCGTGCAGCACTTCGGCCTGGATTGGAAGATCTATGGACTTTCGCAGATGGTCGCTGAATCACTCGCAGGTGATGGAGATGCAGGTGGGGTCCAGCCTGCGAAGGAGGGATGAATGATGGCCTCGTTTTTCTTAAGCCCCGTCGAACGAGGGGTGATGCGCTGTAAACATACCAGCAGCTTCACACCGGAAGATGTGCAGGCGCTGGCCCAGTTCTTTGAGGACTACCGTGGCAAGTTGCTGATTGATCTGACCGATACAACCGCCGAAGAGTGCGCCAAGCATTTGAAGCACCTGCGCCCAATGCTGCCGACTAGTGCCGTCTTCGGGGCAGAACTCGATCCCGAACTGCTGGTTCTTCCGGAGAGCTACTACCTGCATGAAGTCCGCTATTTCCAGACCGAAGGTGAAGCACTAGCCTGGTTGCGCGAGCAGCCGCGATAGGAGCATGGAGCATGAGCCAACGATTGGTAATCGACCCCATCACACGAATAGAAGGTCACCTGCGCATCGAAGCGGAGGTGGATGGATCGGGTGTGGTGCAGAAGGCATATTCCTCCGGTACGATGGTGCGCGGGCTGGAGATCATTCTCAAGGACCGCGACCCGCGCGAGGCCTGGGCTTTCACCCAGCGCGCCTGCGGCGTGTGCACCACGGTGCACTCCTTTGCCTCGATCCGGGCGGTGGAGGATGCGCTCGACATCCAGATCCCGAAGAACGCCAACCTGATCCGCAACATCATGATTGGACAGCAGTACGTGCATGATCATGTGATGCACTTCTACCATCTGCACGCGCTGGACTGGGTTGATGTGGTCAACGCGCTGCAGGCAGATCCGGCCGAGACCTCCCAGATCGCGCAATCGATTTCATCCTGGCCTAAGAGCTCGCCCGGCTACTTCAAGGACATCCAGGCCCGGCTGCAGAGCATCGTCGACAGCGGCCAGCTGTCGATCTTCGCTAACGCCTACTGGGGCCACCCGGCCTACAAGCTGCCGCCGGCGATCAACTTGCTGGCGACGGCGCACTACCTGGAGGCGCTCGACTGGCAGAAGGACGTGGTTGCGGTCCACACCATTTTCGGTGGTAAGAACCCGCATCCGAATTTCCTGGTGGGCGGCGTGCCCTGCCCGATCGATCTTAACAGTGACGTCGCTTTGAACGCCGAGCGGCTATCGGTCGTGGGGGATGCGATCCAGAAGATGGTCGAGTTCGTCGACCAGGTCTACCTGCCCGACCTGCTGGCGATCGCGCCTTACTACCTGGACTACGCCGGGCTGGGCGAGGGCCTGGGCAACTTCCTCACCTGGGGCGAATTCCCCGGTGAGGATATCAACGATGCAAGCAAGTATCTCGTGCCGCGCGGCGTGATCCTCGGCCGTGACCTGACGAATATCGTCGAGCCTGATCCGAAGGACTTCGCCCAGGTCCAGGAGTTCGTCTCCCACGCGTGGTACGACTACTCGGTGGGCGATGCGACCGGCCTGCACCCCTTCCAGGGTGAGACCAATCTGAACTACACCGGGCCGCAGCCGCCCTATGAACAGCTGAACGTCGACCAGAAGTATTCATGGCTGAAGGCGCCGCGCTGGAACGGCACGCCGATGGAGGTCGGCCCGCTGGCGCGCGTACTGATGATGTACGCGAGCGGCCACGAGCAGACCCGCCAGCTGACTGAAGCGGTCCTGAACACGCTAAATGCGCCGGTCGAGGCGGTATTCTCGACGCTCGGCCGCACGGCCGCCCGCGCGATCGAGACCAAGGTCTTCGTCGATGCGCTGCAGGGCTACTACCAGGACCTGCTGGCGAACATCGCCTCCGGCGATACGGCGACCTTCAACGGCGAGCGCTGGGATCCGCTCTCCTGGCCGGGGCACGCGGAGGGCTTCGGTTTCACCGAAGCGCCGCGCGGCGCGCTGGGGCATTGGGTGGTGATCGACGGCCGCAAGATCAGCAACTACCAGCTGGTTGTCCCGACGACCTGGAACGCCTCGCCGCGCGATGCGCAGGGGCAGGCCGGCGCCTACGAAGCCTCGCTGGTGGGCACGCCGCTGGCGGTGCCCGACCAGCCGCTTGAGATCTTACGCACGATCCACAGCTTTGATCCATGCATGGCATGCGCCATCCATATGATCGATGCAGAAGGCAAACCGCTCACCGAGGTACGCCTCGGTGGAAATACTTGCTGAAAAAATGACGGAGAGTAGGTTGAACGTCGTTTCGAAATCGACCCAGGCCGGGCAGGGGGCACGCAGCGTGCTTGTGCTCGGCCTGGGTAACTTGCTAAATTCGGATGAGGGCCTGGGGGTACATGCCGTGCGGGCGCTGCAGGCAGATCGCGCCGCTGATTTTCCACAGGTAACCTTTCTCGACGGTGGGACGCTCGGCCTGAACCTGCTCCCGTTGGTCGAGGATTCCAGCGCACTGCTGCTGCTCGACTGCGTCGACGCCGGACTCGAACCGGGGTCGGTGATCGAACTGGCGGGAGATGAGATCCCGCGCTACAGCGGCGTGAAGCTCTCGCAGCACCAGACGACCTTTCAGGAGGTACTCGGGCTGGCCGAGATCCGCGGGGCGCTGCCGGCGCGGCTGCACCTGATCGGGGTACAGCCGGCCAGCCTGGCTCTGGGAACCGAACTCAGCCCGCAGGTACAGGCTTGCCTGCCCGGGGTGCTGCAGCGGGTAGAGGCTCTGCTGCAGGGATGGATTTCCGGGGAGGGAGCGCGGTGAGAGGTTAGCGTGGATAGCTATTTTCTTGATCGGGTCGATTGGGATCGGAGTCAGACACTCTACCATGCCGCCGCGTACCTCGGTCGTGAGGCGCTCTTCATCCTTCGGCCGGCCACACCTTACGTCTGCGTTGGCTATCACCAGGATGTAAAGCAGGAGATCGACCTCGAGTATGCTGCCCAAGAACGGCTGCCGGTCTTCCGGCGCGAGGTTGGGGGTGGGGCGGTCTATCTCGATTCAGGCCAGCTCTTCTATCAGCTTGTGCTGAATGCTGACCGACCCGGGATTCCAGCTGCGAAGGACGCCTTCTTCGAGATGCTGCTCATGCCGGTGGTCGAGACCTACCGCGAGTTCGGCGTGCCGGCCATCTTCAAGCCGGCGAACGATATCCTGGCTGGCGGGCGCAAGATTTCAGGCAACGGCGCAGCCGAGATTGAGAACATGAATGTGCTGGTGGGAAATTTCATTCTCACATTCGATTACGAGCATATGAGCCGCGTACTGCGCGTGCCGGATGAGAAATTCCGCGATAAGGTCTTCAAATCGCTCTCGGAGAACCTGACCACGATGGATGCCGAGTTGGGGGAGGCGCCACCGGTAGAGGCGCTGGCGGAGGCGTTGATCGGAAGGTATGAGACGCTGCTGGGGACCATGAAGCGCTGCGACGCGCCTGATGACAGCCTGCAGGCGGAGGCCGATCGCCGTTTCGAGGTCATGAATACCACCGAATGGCTCTACCAGAACGACCATCGTCAACGAGATCTTCGCCAAGTGAAAATTCGTGATGGGGTTGAACTGGTCCACTCCAGCCGCAAGGCGCCCGGGGGATTGGTCCGGGTGACAGCGCTGCGCGAAGGTGGTCGCCTGCATGATGTGCATCTCTCCGGTGATTTCTTCATCTTTCCGGCCGAATCACTGCCCATGCTGGAGCGCGAACTCGACGGGCTGCCCTGCGAGACAGAAGCGCTTTCGCAGGCGATCGGCTCCTTCTACCTTCGGCACGAAGTGCAGTCCCCAGGCCTGACGCCGCACGAGCTTGCGCAGGCGATCGTCGGGTGAGCGGGTTCCAACCGGCCAGAATATCACCCGCTCTCGCCTATTTCGGAACGGGGTAGCTCTGCCCCCGCCCGTCAGCAGCACCTGTGGTTTCCGGTAAGGTCCATCCCGCGATAAGCTTCCCTTAAGCTGAGCACTAGCCTCGTTTAAAGCAGTACAAACCCCGTGAGTCGTATCCTATCTACGGTTGGTGGGATAAGGGTCGCGGCCGGGTATTCTCCGGCCGAGACCCCCTCCTCAGGGTGTGGTTCAGGGTGGTACGAACGGAAAGGGGAAGTTCTCTTCAAGCATCTTCTCCTCACTTCCCCCGAAAGGGCTGCTGGAAAGCAGCCCTTTCTCCTTGGACAGGGTGTAGGGTGACTGCAAGCGCGCTCAAGCTCAGTCTGTGATAGAGTCCTTTCCAAACGCAGCTAAGTATCTGTGGAAAGGCAAGGTATGGACCGCAGGCGTACGAAAAGCGACAAGATACACATCCCCTGGGGCTGGATCGGAGCCGCCTTGGGCGCGCTCATCATGCTCTGGTTCCTGCTCGCGCCGCCTCGTTTCTGGACCAACATCGTCAAGGGCGTCAGCCTGAAAGACCCGGTCGCCTCCGGCGAACAGATGGTGTCAGACTACGACTGCCGCGGCTGCCACATCATCGGCACCTATGGCGGCTATGTCGGGCCTGACTTGCGCGGTGTGACCAGGCGTCTTGACGCCGAACAGCTCGATACCTGGCTGCGTGATCCGACTTCGATTCGCGGCCCGAGCGCCATGCCCGATTTCGATCTTTCCAACAGTCAGATCAAGGCCATTATCGCTTACCTGCAGGCGCAGGATAAACAACCGTAGCAGCCAGTGAAAAATATAAAACGCCGCCCTGTTCTGGGGCGGCGTTTTCGTTTCAATTGCCGTAGATTAGAGTTCTTCACGTTCGAAGCGCCATAAACCCAGCCCAAGAAAGACGGCTATTGCCACACATGCCACATACAACGGGGTCATGTCGCCCGGAGTTCGGCCAATCATGATTGCGGAGATGATGGAGTACTCCGACGTGCCGAAGGGTATTGCAATTGTCCAGGGCAACACCTTGACGGCCGAGGGGAGGAGGCTAAAGAGCAGCTGCTGGCCGAAGGCTAGCGCCAGCGGGATGCCTATGACCGCCGGCCGGGCGCTGAAGAATGTCCCCAGCATGAGCGTGAACATAAGGTAGAAACACTGGTACACCCAAAGCATGGCCATTCCGAGTGCAAACCGGCCGGGCTCTAATCCGCCTTTGCCAAAGACCTGCACCTCAAGGAAAGCGATCATAGACGGGATGAGCACCAGTGAAACCAGGATACCGAGCGCATAAGCAATCGCCTTTGAGAGCACAAAGGCAATGCGCGAGACCGGCTTGGAGAGCACCCAGGCCGCGGTGCCCTTCTCCTTCTCGCCTACGATCGCATCCTGGGCTCGGATTACCACCGCGATCGAGGGGAACATCCCAGCGAAGAGCACGAAGAGGGTGGCAATATCCGGCGTTCCCGTTGTATCGTCCTGGAGCAAGATCGCTAGTGCGAAGCCGTCGATGATCAGGGTCCACATCAGTGCCTGCGTCCACCAGGTACGGGTGCCGAACCAGCGGTCCAGTTCGCCGCGCAGCATGTTTCCCAGGCCGCCGCGCCAGCCGCGGCTGTATACAGGCGTGAGATCCTTATTGGCTGGCATGGCTGCCTCCTTCGATGATATTCATGAATACTTCTTCCAGTTCGTAGCGCTTGCGGCCGTAGTCGACGACGATCACGCCGCCACCCTGCAGCACGGCTGGCAGGAGCTCGGCCTCCGCTGCTGCTTCATTATTCACGCTTACAAGCCAGCGCGTCAGGTCAGCTTTCTCCGATGTCTGGATATCGTCCACCCAGGGAAGCTTCGCGACACGAGCTTGAGCCCCTCTGGTATCACCCTTCAAGCCGATCGAGAACACCACTCCTCCGCTGCCCGCAAGCAGCGTCTCGATCGGACCGTATGCAACCAGCTCACCGTGGTTGAGAATGGCGACGGTGTCGCTGATCTGCTGAACATCGTCCAGGATGTGTGTCGAATAGAAAACTGTGGTGTGCTTGCGCAGGCGGCTCATCACCTCCAGCACGTCGTGCCGGCCGAGTGGGTCGAGCGAGGCAGCTGGCTCGTCCAGGATGATCAGGTCCGGGTAGTTAATCTGGGCCTGGGCGATCCCCAGCCGCTGGCGCTCACCGCCGGAAAAGCCCTTTAGCGGCCGGTCAGCCTTGTCCGCCAGCCTGACCAGTTCGAGTGTCTCTTCGATGCGTTCATCGAGCAGCGCCGAAGGTCCGCTGAAAAAGAAGCGCAGCGTATAAGCGAGTGTCTCGCGGGCTGTCATGTGCTCGTAGAAGCGTGGATCCTGCGGTAGGTAGCCGATGCGTGAGCGGATCTCGACGCTGTCCCGGCCAATATCGAGCCCGAAGACCTGTGCCCCACCGGCTGTGGGATGGATCAGTCCCAGCAGCAGCTTCATCGTCGTGGTCTTCCCAGCCCCGTTCGGGCCGAGAAAGCCGAAGATCGAATTGTGTTGGACGGTTAGATCAAGATTTTTCAGTGCCACGGTGCCGTCGTAGGACTTGCTCAAACCGTGGGTTTCGAGGATGGGCGATCCCGCCATCGTGCGATCCTTTCTGGTTATTGATTGAGACCTTTAGCCAGCTTTAGAGCTGGCCGATTATACCGGCAGAACCTGCATTCAACATCAGATGCTATGGGCGAATTCGCCTTAGGAGAAAAAAGAAAATCATCAGGGTGGCATGTTCTTCCATCGGCACAAGGAATTAGCAGGATCGCCGCACCAATTTTCGTCACAAGCTGGGGGCGGGATTCAGGTCAGTTAGGTGACGTTTTCCACTGGAGGGAAAACTAGCCAAAGATTATCCTTAATGTATAGGAGAATGGCGTGCATGAATTACCTGTGACCGAAAGCATTCTCGAGATCGCGCTGCGCCACGCGGAAGCGGCCAGTGCCACACGCGTGACGGATATCTATTTGGTGATTGGGCAATTGGCTTCGATCGTCGATGATTCGATCCAGTTCTACTGGGATATGATCAGCGAAGACACCATTGCCGCCGGCGCAAGGCTGCATTTCAAGCGCATCCCAGCCGAAATGCTGTGTTTCGATTGCCAGGTGACCTACCAACCGGGTGAGGGCGAACTGGCCTGCCCGCAATGCGGTGGGAGGCACGTGAAGGTCGTCTCGGGTGAGCAATTCCGCATGGAAGCGATCGAGGTCGAGAGCGCGGAGGGTGCGCTCTCCCGAGAATAGAGGAGCAAGGCATGAAGGAACGCGTGCAGGTTGTAGAAAATATTCTCAGCGCAAACGACAGGCTGGCGGGTGAGAACCGCGCTCGGCTCAACCAGAACCGTGTGCTCGGTTTGAACCTGATGGCATCGCCCGGAGCGGGGAAGACCTCGCTCATCGAGCGCACGCTGGCAGGTTTGGTGGACGAATTGCGTGTGGCTGTCGTCGATGGCGACGTCGCCACCAGCATCGATGCCGATCGCGCTGCCGCGGCCGGAGCGACCGCGGTGCAGATCAACACCGGCGGCGAGTGTCACCTTGATGCGGTTATGCTGCATGGCGCACTGGAAGGCCTGGCGCTGGACGAACTCGAGCTGCTGATCGTCGAAAATGTCGGCAACCTGATTTGCCCGGCCAGCTTTGCACTCGGAACTCATGTCTCGGTCTTGATCGCCTCCGTACCGGAGGGGGATGACAAGCCCTATAAATACCCGGCGATGTATCGCGGTGTCGACGCGCTCGTGATCAACAAGATCGACCTGCTGCCCTATGTAGAATTCAACCTCGATTATTTCAAGGCCGGGGTTGAGATGCTCAACCCCGGCATAGTGACCTTCCCGCTTTCCTGCCGTACCGGCGTGGGGCTGGGGCCGTGGCTGGATTGGGTGCGGGCCGGTTTAAAGGACCTGCGGCGATAGCTATTATGACGGCCAGACGGGCAGTACAAGTCCACATCCAGGGCGTGGTGCAGGGTGTCGGATTCAGGCCATTTGTCTACGGATTGGCGCAGCGTTATGCACTGACCGGCTGGGTGCGCAACACCTCCGGCGGAGTGGAGATCGAAGTCGAGGGCGGGGCGAGTGCCCTGGATGACTTCCTGCGTTCGCTCGAAGACGATACGCCGCCGCTGGCGCACATCGATCAGTTGGACTACCAGGACTGCGCCCCGCCGGGTTTCACGACATTCGAGATCCTGTCCTCCGAGCCCCAGCCCGGCCAGTACCAGCCGATATCGCCCGATGTGAGCCTGTGTGATGACTGCCGCCAGGAGCTGCACGATCCATCCAACCGACGCTATCACTACCCGTTTATCAACTGCACCAATTGCGGGCCGCGTTTCACGATCATCACCGACATCCCTTACGACCGGCCTAATACGACCATGGCGGAATTTCCACTCTGCCCGGACTGCGCCGCCGAGTATGAGAATCCGCTCGACCGCCGCTTTCACGCCCAGCCGGTCGCGTGCCCGGTCTGCGGACCGCATATCTGGCTCGAGGTACCGGGTGAGCCCCAGGTTGAACGCGCGCAAGCCCTCCAGGCAGCCCGCCGCATGCTGGCGTCGGGTGCCATCCTGGCGATCAAGGGCCTCGGTGGTTTCCACCTGGCTTGCGATGCGATGAACGATCAAGCCGTACATCGCCTACGTGAACGCAAACTGCGGGTCGATAAGCCCTTCGCGCTGATGATGTACGACCTGGCTGCGGTGGAACGGGAGTGTGAGCTCGAACCGGCCGAGGCAAAGCTGCTGACCTCGATCGAACGCCCGATTGTGATAGCTCGGCGCCGGGTTGGTGCCTCGATCTCGAATGCAGTCGCGCCCAGCCAGGCCACGCTGGGCGTGATGCTACCCTACACCCCGCTGCACGAACTGCTGCTCGAGCCGGAGGAGGGCTATCCCACGGCGTTGGTGATGACGAGCGGTAATTTGAGCGAAGAGCCAATTGCTACCGGGAACGACGAAGCACGCCAGCGATTGAGCGATCTGGCGGACGGCTTTCTGCTGCACAATCGCCCGATCCGCACCCGCTGCGACGATTCGGTCGTGCGCAATTTCGATGATGGGCTGTACCCGCTGCGCCGGGCGCGCGGCTATGCACCCTATCCGGTCCATCTAGCCTGGGAGGGACCTTCGATCCTGGCAGCCGGCGGCGAGTTGAAGAACACCTTCTGCCTGACGCGCGGACGCTACGCTTTTCTCAGCCACCACATCGGAGATCTCGAGAACTTCGAAACACTGGGTGCTTACGAAGACGGGATCGAGCACTACAAACGGCTGTTCCGGTTGGAGCCGGAGCTTGTCGCCTACGATCTGCATCCCGATTACATGGCGACGCGCTTCGCAAAAAGCTACGCTGAAGGGACGGGGCTGCCGCTGATCGGCGTGCAGCACCACCATGCGCATATTGCGGCCTGCATGGCCGAGCATGGGCTCGAACCGGGGAGCCGGTCAATCGGGCTTTCCTTTGACGGCACCGGCTACGGCGAGGACGGCGCCATTTGGGGTGGTGAACTGCTGTACTGCGGATATGAACACTTCCAGCGGCTCTCGCACCTGGCCTATGTGCCGCTGCCCGGTGGCGATCAAGCCGCCCGCCAGCCGTGGCGGGTGGCGCTGGCCTGGCTGCGGCAGGCAGGCCTGGAGTGGTCCGAAGATCTGGCACCGGTCGGAGCTGCCTCTGCAGCAGAATTGGGTGTGATCGAGCGCATGCTTGAGACCGGGCTGAACTCCCCGATGACGTCCAGCATGGGCCGGCTATTCGATGCTGTCTCGGCGCTATGCGGCATCCGCCAGCAGGTCAACTACGAGGCACAGGCGGCGATTGAATTAGAAGCCCGCCTCGACCCCGATCAGCGCGGTGAGTACCCGTTCGAGATGAGTGAAGATCAATTTGATGCAGGGCCGGCAATCCGCGGCATCGTGGAGGATCTGCGGGCCGGGATCTCAATCGCCAGCATCTCGGCTCGTTTCCACAATGGCCTGGTGAGAACCGCACTCGAGCTCTGCCGCTCGGCGCGCGATCGCACGAATTGCGAAATCGTCGCATTGAGCGGTGGGGTGTGGCAGAACATGGCGCTGCTCACTCGGACCGTGGACCTGCTGCGTGCAGACGGCTTTGAGGTCTTGATTCACCGCCGCGTTCCAGCGAACGACGGCGGACTGGCGCTGGGACAGGCGGCCGTTGCCGCTGCACGTTGGGTGGCGCAAAAGATTAAAGAAAGCGCAGGTGCGAAAGCGCCGGCGAAGGAGGTCTGAACGATGTGCCTGGGCGTACCTGGCAAGGTGATCGAAGTACACGAGGAAAATGGACTGTTGATGGGCACGGTCGATTTCGGCGGTGTGCAGCGCGAGGCCTGCCTCGAGTATGTACCCGATACGCAGGTCGGCGATTATGTCATCATCCACGTCGGCTTCGCCATCAGCAGCGTCAGCGAAGAGGAAGCGCAGGAGACGCTGGCGTTGCTGCGCGAGATCGCCGATCTGGAGAGCGAGCTGGGCCCGGAAGGCGGCGTGGCGTGAAGCACCTGACCGAATACCGTGATGCCGGCCTGGTCGAGGGTGTGCTGAAGGAGATCAAGCGCACCGTCACAAAGCCCTGGACGATCATGGAGATCTGCGGCGGGCAGACACACTCCATCGTGCGGTCGGGCCTGGATCAGTTGCTTCCGTCCGAGATCGAATTGGTGCACGGTCCGGGATGTCCGGTGTGCGTAACGCCGATCGAGCTGCTCGACAAGGCGATGGCGATCGCTTCCCAGCCGGAAGTTATCTTCACCTCCTACGGTGATATGCTGCGCGTGCCGGGATCAGGCCGTGACCTGTTCAGCGTGCGCGCCGCTGGTGGCGATGTGCGCGTGGTGTACTCACCGCTCGATGCCGTCAAGCTAGCCGCGGCCAACCCTGAAAAACAGGTGGTGTTCTTTGCCATCGGCTTCGAGACGACCGCACCGCCAAACGCGATGAGCGTGTTCCAGGCGCAGGCACTCGGTCTGGAGAATTACACTGTCCTGGTTTCACACGTCCGCGTACCTCCGGCGATGCACGCCATTCTCAGCTCGCCGCATAACCGGGTGCAGGGTTTTCTGGCAGCCGGTCATGTATGCGCCGTGATGGGCTACTGGGAGTATCCGCCGATCGCAGAAAAATATGGCGTGCCGATTGTCGTGACCGGATTCGAGCCTTTGGATATTGCGCGGGGCATCCTGGACGTTGTGCGCATGCTCGAGCGGGGTGAGGTCGGGGTCGGGAATGCGTACGCCCGGGTGGTAACGGAGGCCGGGAACCGCCCAGCGCAGGAGCTGATCGGGCGTGTATTCGAGAACTGCGACCGCAAGTGGCGCGGGATCGGCGTCATTCCTGACAGCGGCTGGAAGCTGCGGCCGGAGTTTGCCGCGTTCGACGCGGAGGGGCGTTTCGATGTAGCGGCGATTGCGCCCCAGGAATCACCCCTCTGCATCGCCGGTGAGATTTTACAGGGGTTGAAAAAGCCGCTCGATTGCCCGGCGATTGGAGCTGAGTGCACGCCCGAACACCCGCTGGGGGCGACGATGGTCTCGGCTGAGGGCGCCTGCGCAGCTTACTACCGGTATGGCCGGGTGCCTGTGGGTTGAGGTGGTCGAGAGGGGGAGCGGATGGGGGAGTAGAGAAGTAATTCACACACACCGGGTCATCTGGACCTGTCGAACGCCATATACATGATTACAGCAGGGACCTATCGGAAGAGAAATATATTCGAGCGCAAGGAAAAATAAAAATTACTAGAAGACTCACTGATCGAGCGTTGTGGGGTGTATGGGTGGGAATTGCAGGCGTGGGTAATCCTTCCGAATCATTATCGCTTCCTTGCTCAGTCGCATGATTGGAATCCTAATCTAGATCGTCTGGTATGGAGTATTCATTCGAACTCCGCCTTGCTTGTAAATAGACTAGATCATTCTCCAGGCAGGAGAGTCTGGTACAACTATTTCGATACGTGTATCCGGTCGGAAGCAGAGTATTATGCCAGACTAAAATACATACTACTGAACCCGGAGCGGCATGGTCTTGTTGAAGATTACTGAGAGTATGACTTTTCGAGTTACTCAAGGATGAAATATAGAAACCCGTTCGAATCTAAGAACAGTGATTCAATGGATGAAGTGTTCAACTTCGCGATATTTGATAACTTCTGAAATGGAGTGCGGAAGCTTTGCTTCCGCGCCGGCAGCAAGGCTGCCGGACTCCCGTAATTGGGAGCGAAAACTGCGAGGGTGTAATGTCAGAAGATTCTGAGTCGGTCGTCATTCACGGGCTGGTCTGCCCGCTGCCGCTGGTGCATGACAGCACCGTTGTGCTCGGGCACGGCAGCGGCGGCAAGATGACGCATGACCTGATTACGGGCCGCTTTTATCCGCCGCTGGCGAACGACGACCTGCTGCGCGGCGATGACGCCGCGGTGCTCGTCTCCCCGGGTGGTGAACGACTGGCGCTGAGCACCGATTCGCATATCGTCTCGCCGCTCTTCTTCCACGGCGGCGACATCGGTCGCCTGGCGGTGTGCGGCACGGTCAATGACCTGGCTGTGATGGGCGCCCGGCCGCAGTGGCTCACAGCCGGATTCATCCTCGAGGAAGGTTTGCCGATGTACCTGCTCGAGCAGGTCCTGAACTCAATGCAGGCCGCGGCTGAGGAGGCCGGTGTGCGCATCGTCGCCGGGGATACGAAGGTCGTCGAGCGCGGCAAGGCAGACGGGCTGTTTATCAACACCGCTGGCGTCGGGTGGATCCCTCAAGGCCGGGAGGTGGGCGGTGCGTATGCCAGACCGGGCGATGCAGTGCTTGTATCGGGACCGATCGGGAATCATGGTATTGCAGTGCTGTGCGCCCGCGGCGAATTGCAATTCGAGACCGAGATCGAATCGGATGTTGCACCGCTGAATGGCCTGGTGGAGGCGCTGTTTGAGTCGTGCAGCACAGTTCATACACTGCGCGACCCAACTCGCGGCGGAGTGGCGACGACGCTGAATGAAATCGCTCACCAGAGCGGCGTTTCCATCCGGCTGGAGGAGAGCTCGATCCCGGTTGAAGAGCCGGTGCTGGCTGCCTGTGAGATGCTTGGCTTCGACCCGCTCTACGTCGCCAACGAGGGCAAACTGATCATTGTCCTGCCCGACAACCTGGCCGAGACCGCACTGGGAGCGATCCGGTCGAAGCCGTACGGAAAGGGTGCCTGCCGGATCGGAACCGTGGAAGAAGGTGAAGCCGGCCGGGTATTAATGCACACCGCGATCGGCGGAACACGCGTCGTCGATGTGCTGGCTGGTGAAATGCTGCCGCGCATCTGTTGAACCTGCATTTACGCAGAAGGAGAACATCTTGTTTGAGAAAATACTCGTTCCCCTCGACGGATCGGCAAGGGCGGAGGCGATCCTGCCACAGGTGGAGTCGCTGGCCCTGGAGTTTGGCTCCAAGCTGATTCTGCTGCATGTGAACGAACCGGGGTCCAGTTTGATGGCGCCGCATGGATCGCATCCCGATGTGAGCATGGAGCTCTCACGGCAGAGGAAAGATGAATTGGAGGGGTATCTGGCTGGTAAGAAGGGTGAATTCCGCGAGAAGGGAATTCAGGTCGAGACGGTGCTCGCTCAGGGTCCCGTAGTGGAGACGATCATCCTCACAGCGGCTGAAAACGACGTTGACCTGGTCGCGATGGCAAGTCATGGCCGGACCGGCTTACAGCGGGTCTTCTACGGCAGCGTTGCTGCCGGTGTGCTGCAGAGCGTCGACCGGCCGCTGCTGCTGGTGCGTTCGCGGCGGCTGTAAAGCTGCAGCCATGGAATCCGGAAGCTCTGCTTATGGCCGGAATGGGAGATTAAGGGATCGAAAATTATCGAGAAGTGGTTTCAAACTGCCCCTATGACAGAAGCACGAAAGCTGTACTTTCGCTCCGGCAACAAGGCTGCCGGACTCCCGTCCGGGATTGTTGAGTGCTCACACCGCAGGATGAGCGCTCAACTTTTATTTTGTGTATATCGCTGATTTGGTCTGAGCTACTGTGCTCTGAGCGCGGCATGCATTGCAGCGATATGCTCCGGAGTGCTGCCGCAGCAGCCGCCGATTAAACGCGCACCCAGGTCCCGCACACGTACTGCATGCTCGGCCATCACAGCCGGCGTGGCATCGTACACAATTTGATCGCCGTCGAGCCGGGGCATGCCGGCGTTCGATTTAGCGATCAGCGGAACCGGCGGATTGGCGGCCGTCATGTGTTCAATCACACCTTCAATTTCCGTCGGCCCGTTGCCGCAGTTGGCGCCAATCGCAATCGGTTCGTACGGCATCAGCGTTTCGAGCGCCGCTTCCGGGGTCACGCCCATCATCGTCCGCCCGCGCGATTCGAAGGTCATCGTGACCGCGAAGGGCAGCTCGACTACCGCGCGGATGCCCTCCAGGGCGGATTTGACTTCGGTCAGATCGCTCATTGTTTCCACCCAAAGCAAGTCGACTCCGCCCGCGGCCAGGGCGCGAGCCTGCTCCGCGAAGCCCACGCGAGCATCCTCGGGCGAAAGCGGTCCGAGCGGCTGCATCAGCTCACCGGAGGGACCCATGGAACCAGCGACGAACACCTGACGATCGGACTGGTCAGCGATTTTACGCGCAATCTCAGCCGCAGCACGGTTGAGCTCAGCTCCACGTTCCTGCAAGCCATGCTTGCTCAAGCGGAACGGGCTGCCGCCGAATGAGTTTGTGAGGATGATCTGGGCGCCGGCGTCGAGATAGGCCTGGTAGATCGCGGCAATCTCATCCGGCTGTTCGGCATTCCAGAGTTCGGAGGCGGTGCCCTGCGGGATTCCGGCTGCGATCAGCAGGCTGCCCATGGCACCATCGAGCATGATCCATGGCTGTTCTTCGATCCAGGAACGGAGGTCTTGCGTCATGATAACTCTCCATCAGGTATGAACATCCCCTGCCGCAGGACAGGGGATGTTGGAAGCTGGGTTTGTTCGTCGAAAGTCCAGGAGTTGCCTACTCCTCGGCTTCAACCGCTTCGACTAGTTCGGTGATGCTTGGGTGCGGCAGGCCAGCCTCTTCCACCAGGCGAGGAACGATGTCCTCCCAGTGGACGGCCATGATATGCATACCGCTGATTCCGGGGGTCGCCTTGAGCTTCTCGATCATTTCAAGCGCGATCGTGACACCGGTTTCCTGCTGTGCTTCCTTATCGTCGCCGGCGGCATCCATACGGGCAAGAATGTCCGGGGGAATGACTACGCCGGGCACATCGTCAGCCATAAAGTGTGCCGCGCGAGCACTCTTGAGCGGGATCAGGCCCGGTAGGAGATACACCTTGTCCAGCAAGTTGCGCTGGTCGAGCGCTTCCAGCCACTTCAGGAAGCCATCATAGTCGAAGATGGGCTGGGTTTGAATGAACTGTGCCCCGGCGTTGATCTTCTTCTCTGCACGGATCGCCTCATATTTCGACGGTGCACCAAAGGGCGAGCCGGCCGCACCGAGGAAGAACTGCGGGCGCTGCTTGATCGACCGACCATCGAGGTATATGCCATCGTCACGCATGCGGCGCAGCATCCACAGCACCTGCACGGCGTCCATATCGAACTGGTCAGGCTTGGTCATCGGCGCCGGGCCGAAGCGGTGGTGGTCGCCGCTCAGGCAGAGTATGTTGCGGATGCCGAGCCCGGCTGCACCCATCGCGTCGGATTCGATCACCACCCGGCTGCGGTCGCGAGCCTGCAGCTGCATGATCGGCTCGAGACCGGTCTCGAGGCAGATGTGGCTCGAGGCCATGCTGTTCATGCGGGCTGAGGCGGAAGCGTTATCGGTGAAGTTCGCCGCTGTGACCAGACCCTTCAGCCAACCGGCTTTCTTATCAATGATCTTACCCGAGGCACCCAACGGCGGGGCGATCTCGGCCGTCGTGACAAATTCGCCGGTGCGCAGGTTGGCTTCGAGCAGTGAGATCGGCGCGTCGTACGCAGGGGGGTGGTAGAGTGCGTCGCCCAGCCACCAGTCGGGCTGGCGGACGGCATAGAAGAAGTCGTCCCACTCCTGGTTGAATTTCTCACGATTCACGAAGAAATCACCTACGTGTGGACCGGCATTGCGCTCGCGGTACACCCGCACCAGATCGAGCCAGGTCTCATGACCGACACGGGAGCCGTCAACGGGAGCATTGATCTCCAGCAGGCGTTCGGTGCGCCCGAGGCGTTCTGCCCGCTCGTAGATCTTGTACCAGGTGCATGGCCGGGATGGGTCGACCTCGCAGTGTTCGGATGAGGCGCCGCCGCACAGGCCGTTGCGCAGGCCTTTGGGGCAGGTCATCGGGCAGATAAAGGCCGTTTCCTGCAGAATGCAGTTGCCGCACATGCGGCAGCTGAAAAGCGCGCTTTTCACGGTCTGCTCAAAGGCGGTGAAGGCGCGCAGTGGCAGTGTTTCCTCATCACGGCGGTACGGTTTAAAGGGTGCCTGATAGCGGCGAGGTGAAAATACGGACATGACCGGCTCCCGAATAGCTTTTGGCCAGCTGTGCTCAAGCTGGCGATAGCGTGTCTGGTTGACTTCTCTTCTGAGTATAGGGCTTATCAACCTCGAGTCAATTAATATTGACCAAAATCAGTCCAAAACAGGAAATTTGTCGTCCTGCTGATATGACGTATGCCCCGTAGAGCTTTATTCGTGCGTCAGCACGCTCTCCAGACCATCGATGATCTGGTTCGCCGCGGTCACGAGCTCGGGTGCCAGATCGTAGACCGATTCACCCTGACGGTCAGCCTGACGCACCAGCGAATCATCCGGCAGGTACCCCAGCACAGGCAGGCCGGGCGAGTTTTCCTTTATGAAATCGCGATCAGCCTGGTTCTGGACCTTGCTGCCGACGATAAAGAGCTGCTCGAGCTTGATGTCCTGTGCCAGTTCCTTGATCTGCTCCGCGGTGCCCAGGCTGCGAGCGGTCGGTTCGACCACGATCAGCATCGCGTCGACGGCATCAGCCGTTGCCCGGCCGAGGTGCTCGACGCCGGCGTACATGTCGAGCAGCACGACTTCATCGCGGCGGAGCAGGATGTGCGTGATGAGCGAGCGCAGGATGGCGCTTTCCGGGCAGATGCAGCCTGACCCGCCCAAGTCGACCGCACCCAATTCAAGCATCTTGATCGAGCGGTGTTCGGCGGCGAAGCGGTCAGGCAGGTCGTCGACGCGCGGGTTGAGTTTGAAATACCCACCGGTCGTGCCCGGCTGCGCACCGGTGCGCTCGAAGATCAGCTCATCCATCTGGGAGATGGGGGTGAGCTTTTCGAGCAGTTCGGAGGGCATGCCGAGCGCTTGCCCAAGGCAGGGCGAGGGATCGGCGTCGATTGCCAGCACATGGAAGCCCCGGCTGGCGTAGGCGTAGGCAAGCAGGCTGGTGAGCGTGGTCTTGCCAACTCCCCCTTTGCCGGTGATTGCTAGTTTCATCGTGATTTCCACCTCCCCGCCCGGTGCTCGTCAGCGGCCATTTTCAGGTGGCGGTTCGTAGCCGCGCTCGATAGCCTCGCGCTGCAGGACGAGCACAATCGATGCGATGTCGAGGCCGGCCTGGCAGCGCAGCGCCCGGCCGAGCAGGTCGTCCGCAAGCCAGAGCGTGCGGCTGCTTAACGCCCGGCCTTCATCGCGCGTGGCGGACTGCATCAACTCACCGATCGTGAGATCCATTCCCGGCTGCAGATACTTCTCGCACAGGTCGCAGTGGGTGCAGCGGCCGATATCTTCACCGGTCGAGGCGAGAATAATCGCCCGCAGAGGGCCCCGGCGGCTGGATTGTGGTGAGGCAGTGCTCGTGTTTGATGGTTCCGGGCCGGTGTCCAATTCGAATGATCTCCGGATGTCACTTGCGCTTGGTTCAACGAGCCACCGATATTTGGTCAATTTGCATCCAAAATGGTAACCCTCGGGCTCCTCCCTGCACAGTGCAGGAAGTCACCCGGCGTGAGGGAGGTTCTTCGCATTGAACGAGGTGTGCGCGAGCCTGGTCAGGAAAGCTGGTGTGAGGCGATTTCCAGTGCAAGCCAATCCTGATCCACCGGCAGACGGCGTAGACGAACCGCGCAGGCATGGTAGATCCCATTCAGGATCGCCGGTGGTGTCGGCATGGTTGAGATCTCGCCCACGCCCTTGGCGCCGTACGGACCCTCACGGGTCGGATGCTCGACAATGATTGAGATAATTTCAGGTGCCTGGTGGATCGATGGCATGCGGTAGCGAGCCATACGGTCGGTGACGACCTGACCGTTTTCGAGAATGAACTCTTCCGTGAGCGTGTGGCCCAGGCCCATGACTACGCCACCCTCGATTTGACCCTGCAGGCCGAGCGGGTTGATCGCCTGACCCACATCGGTCGCCGCGATCACGCGCGGGACGTGGACCTCGCCGGTCTGGAGATCGACTTCGACCTCCGCAGCCTGTGCGGCGAAGGAGAAGGCAAAATGCATATCGCCACCCTGGCCGAGCGGCTCGGTCTGCGGCGCCCAATACTCATAGGCGGCGCGCGGTTCGCGACCCTCCTGTCGCATCAGCGCCGCTACCTCTGCCAGCGGCACGCTGTATCCGTTCACTTGAGCCAGGCCGCCGATGTAGTGGATCGATTCCGGGGGGACGTCGTACTTTTCGGAGAGCGTGGCGCTCATCGCCTGGCGCAGTGCGCCGGCAGCATGCCGGACGGCGTTACCACTCACAAAGGTCTGGCGTGAGCCGGTCGTCGGCCCGCCATCCAGCGTCCGATCGGTGTCCGAGAGCAGCACCCGCACCTGGTCCAATTCAGTTCCCAGTTCTTCGGCTGCGATTAACTGCAGCACGCTCACCAGGCCCTGGCCGATCTCGGCCGAGGAAGTGCGCGCTTCAATCGATCCATCGTCGTAGAGTTCGACCTCGGCGCCAGCCTTATCGGGCGCGCCTCCGCCCAGGCCGGTGTTCTTGAAAGCGATGGCGAAACCCCAGGCTCGCCGCAGATTCGGATGGCCTGCCACCACCTGTGCCTGGAACGGATCGATTTCCCCGCATTGGCGGTGAAGTTCAGACTCGACCCGTTCGATACATTCCAGCAACCCGACGCTGTGATCGAGATGCTGGCCGGTGTTCGTGATCGAATCATCCCGCAGCGCGTTCAGCTTACGCAGTTCGATCGGATCCTTACCGATTTGATGTGCGAGCTCGTCGATGGCGATCTCGATCGCAAATGCAGCCTGCAGTGCGCCGAAGCCGCGAAATGCCCCCGCCGGTGGGTTGTTCGTATACATCGCACGGCAGACGGCGCGCACGTTCGGGCTGATATATGGGCCGGATGAGTGGGTCGTGGCGCGCGTCATGACGTGCTCACCGAGCGAAGCGTAGGCTCCCGTATCGCCATAGAGCTCGGTCAGCACCGAGGTCAACCTGCCGTCCGCTTTTGCGCCCAGCTTGATCTTGATGCGCGTGGCGTGACGTTTGGGGTGGACGAGCAGGCTTTCGTGCCGGTCGAAGAGCAGTTTGACCGGACGCCCGGTAGCCTGCGCCAGCAGCGCGGCGTGGATCTGGCCGGCGATGTCCTCTTTGCCGCCGAATCCGCCGCCGACCAGCGTCCCGATGACATGCACCTGCTCCTGCGGCAGGCCCAGGCAGGCCGCAACCTGCTCACGGTCGGCGTAGGGGATCTGTGAACCGACGTAAATCTCCATCCGACCATCCGGCAGCGGGCGGGCGATGCTGCACTCAGGCTCCATGAAGATATGTTCCATCGTCGGCGTCTCATAGGTGCCTTCGAGCAGCACGTCGGCGGCTGAAAATCCCGCCTCGAGGTCACCTTTGGCAACCTTTATCTCATCCAGCAGGTTGCCGTCTTCATGTACGAGCGGTGCGCCGGGTTGATCGGCATCGACGGCGCTGGTGACAACCGGCAGTGGCTCGAGTTCGACCTCGATCTGCTCGATCGCGGCCGAGGCAATCCTGTAGCTATCAGCAGCGACAATCGCCAGCGCGTCACCGACGTAGCGGGCTTTCTGGCCGATTCCGATCAGCGCTGGCCAGTCGCGAGTCACCAGGCCATGGTTGATCTCGCCCGGAATATCCGCCGCCGTGAGGACGGCATGCACTCCCGGCAGCGATGCGGCTGTAGAGGTGTTGATGGATTTCACGCAGGCATGCGGGATGCCTGCCCGCAGTACACGGGCATAGAGCATGCCCGGGAAGCTGAAGTCATCGGTGAACATCGCGCTGCCGTCGGCCTTTGCCTGGGCATCAGGGCGTACCGCTGGGCGACCAATATATTGGTAGTTGCCGCTTGGGGTGAAAACCGGTCGGGCGACCGGCTTTTTCTCCCGCAGGCTCTCGGCTGCTGCCTGCACGGCATGCACGATGGAGGAATACCCACCGCAGCGGCACAACGTATCCTTCAGGGCGTAGCGGATCTCACCTTCGGAGGGTGAAGGGTTTCTCTCCAGCAGAGCGAGCGCGGTCATGATCTGGCCTGGAATACAGAATCCGCACTGGATCGCGCCGTGCTCGATAAACGCTTCTTGAAGCGGGTGGAGGGCGCCGCCACCTCTGAGCGATTCGATCGTGCGCACCTCATTCCCCTCGGCCTTCAAGGCCGGCAGGGTACAGGAGAGCACCGGCTGACCGTTGAGCAGCACCGTGCATGATCCGCATTCGGCTTCGTTGCATGCGATCTTGGTACCGGTCAGGCCTAACCGCACCCGCAGCACGTCGGATAGCATTTCGTCCGGCTCGATTTCGAGCCGCTGATCCTGCCCATTAACCTTGAAAGAGAGCATGTTCGTCATGGATGGCACCCTGTCATAAGAACGAATAAGCGCTAAGTGCTCAGCTCTCCGGCATCATCGTGTTCAGGTTTTCCAGAGCAGCCGTGATCGTTCGATCGAGCAAAGGACCCGTTAGATGAGCGCGATATGCATGCGTGGCGCGGTGCCTGCTCGTACGCAGCTGCACTTCACTGAGCAGCGTTTCAGTTGCGGCAGTTAATGCCTCCTGAGTAGCATTTCCGCCGCGCAGGGCGTTCTCAGTCAGGATAGCCCGGAACGGCACCGGGCCGCCCGGTCCGATTGCCAGCCGGATGTCATCCAGCGTGCCATCCGTGGCCTGCCGAAGCCAGATTGCCATATTTAGAATAGCGATCGCCACACCCTGCGGCCGCATTACCCGCCGGAAGGCGGACCCTTCCTTTATACCTCTGAGCGGCAGTCTGAAACCGACCAGGATCTCCTTACTGCGGTCGAAGGAGGTTTCGCCGGGTCCGGCGAAGAGATCGGACAGCGGTTTCCATGTCCGGCCGCCTCTCGAAGCGATCATTGCTTGGGCGTCCAGTGCGAGCAGGGCGATGGTACCGTCCCCGGCGGGCAGAGCGTGGGCGACATTGCCGCCGATCGTGGCGACGTTGCGGACCTGCGGTCCGCCAATCAGTCCGCAGCCCTCGACTAGGCAGGACGTGTGCTCTTGAAGAAGGCCATTGGCTACGATCGCCGAATGTGTCACCGCCGCTCCAAGGAAGATATGGTCAGCGTCACGTTCGATTAAGGACATCTCCTCGATCCGGGTCACGTCCACGAGCAGCTCAACGGGAGCATGTCGGCCCTGCTGCATGTCGAGCAGCAGGTCGGTGCCGCCGGCGATGATTGCGGTTTGACCGGCGCAGTCTGCCAGGGCTGCGAGCGCATCGTCGACCGAGGTCGGCTGTGCATACGAGTTCCAAAGAGGCATGATCACGCTCTCGATTGTAATGTTGGTGTGAGCTAGCTGGCACTTTTCGAGGGATGGGGAGATCCGACGCCGACCCCGGATCAACTAGGGCCGACCGCCTGCTCATGACCAGCACATGGTAGCAGAATCATTCTTCAGCCTCAAGCGTGTGGGTAATGCCATAACTCGCTTGGGAGCTGTAGAGCTGGACATTCAGTTAAAAAAAGAGTGCCCGAGTGAAGCGGCCTTCGAAATCAGGATGGGTTGTCAGCTCGATGTACTCGACCTGGGAACGAATCTGATCGGCGATGTGGCGGCGCTCGGCCGAAACCAGCATTTGACGGGCGCCGGTGCCCGCCGCGTTCCCGACCTGCTGAAAGCGATCGCGCGGCAGGTCGGGGAACATCCCAATCGTCACGGCGCTGCCCACGTCGAGGTAGGTGCCGAATGCGCCGGCGACGATAAATGAATCGATATCCAGGGGCTCGATCCCGGCCTCCTCAAGCAGGATTTCAATCCCGGCTCGAATAGCTCCCTTCGCCAGCTGGATTTCATTTACATCAGAGCGGGTGACGACCACTTCCCGGCCATGGCCGCTCTCACCGGCCGGAACCAATAGATACTGCTGATGTTTTGAGTTGTCGCCCTTGCGGACTCGCGGCGCGCCTGCTTTAAGCGACCCGCGCTGATCGATGATTCCAGCTTTGATCAGCTCGGAAACGGCGTCGAGGATGCCCGAACCGCAGATTCCGACCGGTGCTTGACCACCAATTGTGAATACCATCGGCTCGCCATCCAGAATCTGCACCCGTTCGATCGCACCCGGTGCAGCGCGCATGCCATCGCGAATGTGTGCGCCTTCGAAAGCTGGACCGGAGGCGCACGAGCAGCTTAAGAGCCGGCCGTGATGTGCCAGAGTGATTTCAGTATTGGTACCGATGTCGAGCGCGATTTCCGTCCTGTCTGTCTGCCACAGATCGGTTGACAGTACCATAGCGACGTGATCGGCACCGACAAACCCGGCGATGTTGGGGGGGAAATGCACCAGCGCACCTGGAGCGATCATCAGTCCCAGATCGGCGGCGTAGAGGTCGAGCGCTTCACCGACTGCAGGCACGTAGGGCGCCATGGCAAGTTGATGGACAGGCAGTCCGGCGAGCAGGTGGTGCATGGCGGTGTTGCCGACGATGACCGCTTCTACTATCTGGTCCCGGTCGATCTGCGCTTCGCTGCACAGCTCACCCAGCATGCTGTTTATCGCCTCGATCAGCTTCGATTGGAGTTCAACCCTTCCTTCGGTGTGGGAATCCGTGTAGGCAATACGGCTGACTACATCCTCACCGTAGCTAATCTGCGGATTCATGATCCCGGCCTTCGCCAGTGTCTCGCCCGAATCCAGATCGAGAAGATAGCCCGCTACCTTAGTTGTACCGACATCAACTGCAAGCCCAGCTAAGGTAGTCTCGGCTGGCAGCAGTCCGACGATTTGCTCACTGCGTACGGCAGCGCGAATGTGCCAGCCATTCTCCCGCAGCACGCCCGAGATCGTTCGCAGAACCTGCGGGCTAAAATGAATTCGCTCGATGCCGGCATCCTTCAAAGCATCTTGCAGGCGGCCGGTGTCCGAGCGCAGATCGTTGAGGGAGGCCGGTTCAATCTGCAGGTCAAAAGCCCTTATGATGGGCGCACCAAAGATTTCGACTTCCTGGCCTTCGATCTGCAGGCGCTGTGTTGTGGCCAGCGATTCGGGCGGCACCTCGACTTTGACATCCGTCTGCGGAACGGATTGGCAGGCGAGCCGGTAGCCTGCTTCCAGTTCCTCCGGTTCGAAGATGTCATGTTCCTCCAGGGTTGGTGGATTGAGGTCGCCGACCATCAAGCGCACACGACAGCTGTCACAGGAGCCGTATCCTCCACAAACCGAGACCAGGTCGACGCCGGCGCTCCGTGCCGCCTCGAGCAGATTCCGACCCGGTTCGATCTCGGTTCGCCGACCGATGGGCTCAAAGTCAATGGTCAGATGTCTTTTTGGCGTTGTCTCAGGCATAGTGATCCTGGTAGCGGCAGGTGTCCTGCAGGCTGCAGCAGTCACAGGTCCGGGTGGACTCGTTCATCTTCTCGCCGAACCCGAGCACGAAGGTTAAAGATTTACGTGGGATCATGAGCATGTTCGCTGTAAGCTGCACGCCGATTTCGGCCGGATCGAGGAGATCGAAGATCTGCGGCTGCCCGTGCTCAACTGGCCAACCGACCATTCCCGGGCTGAGCGGGATGCTTGCCTGCAGGCCGGATTCCCTGGCTTCGGCTTCAAACGAGGCGCAGACCGCGTTGGCCAGTGCCTCGACGCTGGCCGAACCGACGCCATCCAGTGCCAGACCATAAACGATGTTCTCTTTCGCGATCTCGCTCGTATAAGCTTCGAGCGCATCACCGATCGTGCACAGCACGACGGCCAGCTCGCGCGCACCGCCAAGGTGCTGGGCTAGGCGTCCGCCCTGCAGGTGTTCCCCGCCCTGGAGATGGACCTGTTCGTGGCGTACCTCTTTCACAAACAGTCGCTCGTACAGGACCTGCGGCGCGAGAAGTACAATGGCTTTTTCGAGCGCCTGCCCGGCCGCCTCAACCAGCCGCGGGCTGCGGCGACGGATTTTATCCGGATCCGCACCCTGTCCACGCAGCACGGCATCGACGTCAATTGCCAGCGACCAGTCCGTCAGCACCGGCATCCAGCGCTACTTGCCTTCCAGGGCGGATAGATCCCGGAAGTGCTTAATGTAGCGGCCGGCGAAGTCGTCCCGACCGCGCAGCAAATCGATCGCCCGTATTGTCAGGCTGAGCTTGATTGGATCGGTAATAGCGCAGCTGGCGCCGGCACCGATCGCCAGGCCCAGGAAAGCCTGGTTGATGATGTGGCGTTCGGGCAGACCGAACGATACGTTGCTGGCACCCAGGTTGACGTTGGTGCCGAATTCCCGGCGTACCAATTCAATGGTTTGCAGCGTAATCCAACCGGCCTTGCTGTCGGCACCGACCGTGAGCACGAGTGGATCGATGATGATGTCTTCGGCAGGAATGCCGAGCTTGCCGGCGCGCTCGATGATTTTCTCGGCGATTGAAAGCCGCACTTCCGGGTCGTCCGGGATGCCGTCGTCATCCATGGTCAAGCCGATGACCGCCGCGCCGAACTCCTTCACCACCGGCAGCACGGCCTGCAGCGATTTTTCCTCGCCGTTGACCGAGTTGATGAGCGGTTTACCGGGGACGACAGCCAACGCAGCTGCCAGTGCCTCGCGATTGGCGGAGTCGATGCAAAGCGGCATGTCTGTGGCTTCGGCTACGACCTTACAGACTTCGGGCAGCAGCACCACTTCATCCTCGCCTGGAACGCCAACGTTGACGTCCAGTAAATCGGCTCCGGTCGCGACCTGCTTGATCGCAAGGTCGCGCACATAGTCAAAGTTGCGTTCTTTGAGCTGTGCGGCGAGCTTCTTGCGGCCGGTTGGGTTGATCTTTTCGCCGATGATCACGAACGGACCATCTGTGTCGATGACGATTTCCTTCGTTTGACTGCGGAGTGTTGTCTTCATTGGTGAGGTCGTTTTCCTTTCAAACTGGACTCTCTTGGTTCGCGGACTGGAGTGCCACGGGAACGAAATTCCTGCATCCAGTGAGGGGTCAGGATAGCATAAATTTTATACCTTCGATGGGGCTACGCCATAAAGTTCGTCGGAGGTCGAGATCCGGTTTCTCGACGGTGATATGGGGCACCGCTGAAATGTCAGTTACCCGCTTTCCCTCCGCCGGTCAGCGCGCAGCCAGCCCGCCTGCAGGATGAACCCCACGACGAACACCAATCCAAACACCAGCAGTGATTGCGCTTCGGCAAGATCCAGGCTCTGGGCGATCAACACGGCGCCGCTCAGTGACGAAAGCAGGACCAGCGCCCAGTCGAAGAAGGCCGAAATGAGCGCTGCGCCTATTATTCCCGCCACCAGGTAGACCAGCCAGGTCCAGCCGCCGAGCTGCAGGTTGAACAGCTCAACCAGGCCCAGGGCGAAAAGCAAACCGCCCAGAAAACCTGCCAGGCCGATCGCCAGGCGCTGGATAAAGACCGCCAGCAGCGCCCCGAGCAGGCCAGCGCCGATCGCAATCAGCCACACCAGCCAGCTGTCGCTTTCGGCTATCACGCGCGAGGCGAGTGAGAAGGCCAGGACAAAACCCACGGCAGCGACAAAGAACCAGAACAGCTTCCGGCCGAGCGTGACCAAGGCGGCACCGATCAATAATCTGATTGTGAGCATTCGGATCTCCTCAGAAGCGGTTAACCCTCGCGTAGAAGTCCAACGGCGAAACCAAGTCCAAGTAAGCCCAACAGGGCAAGCAGCCCCGACAGCCAGCGATGGCCGCTCCGGCCTGCGGCAACCGCTCCCGCCGCCAGTCCAGCTCCCACCATCCCATCGACAACCTGCACCGTCCGATCGGCCGCTTCCTGAGTGCGGCCGCGCTCGACCAGCGACCACTTCAAAATCGGCCCACCGTCCAGCCCGGGGTATGGCAGCAGCCCGGCACCGAGAATCAGCAGTGAAGCGCCCATGGTCGTGCCAGCGACCTCGTGCCCGGAAGAGCCCGGGCTGCTCAGCGTGCGCCAGATCCCAGCCGCGGTTGCGGTGAGCACGTTGAAAATCGGTCCGCCGAGCGCACGTAGAATGTGCTGGCGCGGGGTGACGTCCCCCGGATCGAGATCGTAGTATACGCAGAGCGGCATCCCGAAGACGATCCGCAGGGCGTCCATCGGCCGCCCTACGAAGTGCGCGGCTGCCACATGAGCCAGGTTGTGGCCCCACTCGACGCCCAGTGTGCTGAGGGTCGTCACCGCGCCGATCACAGCCCTTTCGGCCGGTCCACGCTGCGGGTCGAGCCGTCCAGCGCGCCAGCTCATGATCGGCCAGAGGGCTACTTGGGTGAGTGGGACCCAGCTGCAGTCAACCACGACGACCGGCGTGTCCCATATTCGGCCGATGATCCGGGCTGGCATCCCGGGTTCGTAGACCGTTGGTTTCTTCATCGCACGATTCCTGACTACGACTTTGTCAATTGGATGCATTTGCTCTAAAAGCTTGCTTTCCCAGTATCGCTATCACGGGAGTTTGAAGCAAGCGGAATCACGACGCATGCCGCCGCTCGAGAATATGCTAAGATGGGCTCGACTGTCGAAGGGAATATCCCGCAGATGATCGAAATCACCCGACTCCAGAAGAATATTGATGGTGTAACCGTCCTCGATCTTGAGGCGCTGCGTGTACGCACCGGCCAGATCGTAGGTTTGGTCGGTCCGGCTGGCAGCGGGATTGACGAGTTGTTTGAGATCCTGATCGGGCGCGCCCGGCCTACCGCCGGCACGGTTCTTCTTGGCGGTGAGGATCTCGATGGCAGTTCTTCTTCGCTGGGTGTGCTCTTTGCTGATGACGGCTTATACACTCGTCGGACTGCCCGCTCAAATCTGAGATTTTTCGCCCGGCTTTATGGCCTGGAGACCGACCGTGTCGAGGATGTGCTCAGCAATGTAGGACTGGGGGATCAGGGGTCAAGCATGGTCGAAGACCTGTCGGGCGGGTTGGCGCGGCGGCTGGCGTTCGGGCGGGCGATCCTGCACCAACCGCGCATCCTGATTCTGCGTGAACCCTTTGCCCGCTGCGATCAGTCCTCGATTTCGCTGCTGCAGCGTTTGATCCGTGAACAGGCAGAGGGGGGCGCCGCCGTGCTGATCCTGGGGGACGATGACGCCAACCTCCCCGGCCTCTGCCACCAGATCCACCGTATACAGCGTGGACAGGTCGTCGAAACGTCTGAATCCACCGCTGACGCCGGCCCTGAATCACCGTTGAAAATTCCGGTCAAGAACGAAGGCAGCGTCGCGCTTGTGAATCCGTCGGATGTACTCTTCGCCACTGCCGAGGAGGGAAAGGCGACAATCCAAACCGTGCACGACGAGGCTCTCAGTACACAGTTTACGTTGAGCGAACTCGAGGCCCGCCTGGTCCAGCGTGGGTTCTTCCGGGCGCACCGCAGCTACCTGGTTAACCTGCAGCACGTGACCGAGGTGATCCCCTTCACCCGCGACAGCTACAGCTTGCGGCTGGACGATGCGCAGGGCACCTTGATCCCGCTCAGCAAGACCGCTGCGGGCGAACTGCGCGAGCTGCTCGGCTACTGAGCTGTTCCATCGCAAGCAACTTATGGCGTGATTCTGCGCCATTCAACCCACGAAAACCGCCGTTCGGCGGTTTTTTATTGCAGCCGCTTCCCCGATATCGTAGTCTGCAGGTGGCTTTCAAAACGAGTATTGGCCGGGCACATGGATCACGAACGAAGAGACCTGGCCACTTGAACAAGGGAGTTTGCAATGAAAAGTATCGAAGCTACCGACCTGACCCGGACATTCAACGGGCTGACCGCCGTCGATCACATCACCTTCGACGTGCATGCCGGCGAGATCTTCGGATTTCTCGGTCCGAATGGTGCCGGCAAGACGACGACGCTGCGCATGCTGACCGGTCAGCTGCGCCCGACATCGGGCTGGGCGCGTGTGATGGGCTGCGACATTGTCGAGGAGCGCGAAGATCTCAAGCCGCAGATCGGGGTGGTTTTCGAGCAGCAGAACCTGTACACGCGATTCAGCGCGCTCGACAACCTGAAGTTCTACACCCGCCTGTACGGCATACCGCAGACACGCGTTGGCCAGGTGCTGGAGCGGGTCGGCCTTACCGACCGCGCTCGCGAGCAGACGAGCAAATACTCGAACGGCATGCGCCAGCGCCTGATGATCGCTCGAGCGCTGCTGCACCAACCGCGTGTGCTCTTCCTGGATGAGCCGACGCGTGGCCTGGACCCTGGAGTGGCACGAGATATCCGTTCACTTGTAGCCGAACTGGCGCAAGAGGATGTGACCATCTTCCTCACCACGCACTACATGGAGGAAGCCGACCGGCTGTGCAGCCGGGTAGCCATCATCAACAAGGGTGCGATCGTCGCCCTTGCGCCGCCATCCGAGTTGAAAGCCGAGCTGGGCGAGATGGCGACGCTGGAAGACGTCTTTCTTGAGAAGACCGGCTACGAACTCTACCAACCGACAGCGGTCGCTGAAGAACGCGGCTGACCGTTTGACCAAAAGAATGGAGGTACGTACCATGGAAACTACGATGAACGCACACCGAGGCATGCCGTTCCGGGATAAGCTCCGGGTTATCCTGGCGATTACCGCCAAGGATATGTTTGAGGGCATCCGAAATAAAAACACATTGACGGTGATCGTGACGGCGGTCATGATGGTCGCCCTGTACCGTTTCATGCCGCTGATCAGCGCCACCGATCCGGCGCGTGTTTTCCTGTATGAGGTCGGTCCGGCTACATCACTGGCTGACCTGCAGTACAGCAGCGAGATCGAGGTAAGGAGCAGTCCATCCCTCCCGGCGCTCCAGCGCCGGATTGGTGACGGGAGCGAGCCCGAACTCGGCCTGGTGATTCCGGCTGATTTCGATGCCCGAGTTGAAGCCGGAGAGACGCCTGAACTGCAGGGATATATCGTGCAGTGGGTCTCGCGGGACGAGGCGCAGGAACTGGTCCAGCAGGCAGAGACTGCAATCTATAATGAAACCGGTTTGGCGGTTCGTATCGAAGTTGGCGATAACCGCATCTCCCCGGCGGTGGACAACGACGGCACAGCCTTTACAGCCTCGCTAGGGACGATCTTTATGATGTGCATGCTGGGCATCTCCTTTATCCCAAACCTGATGATGGAGGAAAAATCCGCCCGCACGCTCGACGCGCTGATGGTCTCTCCTGCCTCGAGCTGGATGGTCGTCGCTGCCAAGGCGCTGACCGGGCTGTTTTATGGCCTGTTGATCGGCATCCCCTCGCTGTTGATTTACGGACCCGTGATCCAGCACTGGGGAGTAGCCTGGCTGGCAATCCTGGCCGGATGTACCTTCACGGTAAGCATCGGCCTGCTGCTCGGAACCATCTTGCACACACGTCAGCAGCTCATGGGTTGGGCCTGGGCTGCCGTGATCCCGCTCATGCTGCCGCCGTTTCTGGTGGTGCTAGATGAGCTGATTCCAGGGTGGCTGGTCAGCCTGATGCCATGGGTTCCGACGGTCGCCATGAGCATGCTCATCCGTGCCAGCGCCGCAGCCCAGATCCCGGCCGCTGTCATCCTGCGCAACCTGGCGATCATCCTTGTCGGCACGGCGTTGGTGCTGGGCTTTACTGCCAGTCGGATCCGGCACCGGGATCGCTGAGGGAGGTCGATGATGACAGAAACACAAAGGACTTCTGGCAGCGGGCTGCGCATAATCCTAGCGATTGCCTGGAAGGACATCCTCGACTCGCTCAAGAACCGGGTAATGATCGGGATCATGATCGGAGTAGCAACTCTGATGGTGGGAGCCTTTGCAATGCGCATGCTGGTTGGCATGTCCGACCAGCCGCGCGTCGGCTTCGCCGGGCCCTCCGGGCGTGAGCTCGTGCGAGATCTTCGCCGGGAAACGGAGTTCCCCGCCTTCGCACTCGAGGACCAGATGGCGCTGGAGGTCGAACTCGGCCAATCCTTCGCTCCGGCCTTGGGCGTGCTCCTGCCAGATGAACTGCCTCCGTCCGTTGCCGCGGATGGCACTCTTGAACTCACTGGCTACTATCCTTACTGGATCGACCCGGAAGTCGTCCGTGATACGTTTGAATCCGTGGAACGCCTGCTGAGCGAGATGTGGGGTGCGACCGTAACCATCAGCTATGCGGGAAACGCAGTCTACCCCACGCTCGAGTCGACGGGACAGATGGTGATGGTCGCGACAGGCCTGGTGAACGCGCTCTTCATCATCGGCGTCTACATGACTCCGGGCTTGATCCAGGAGGAGAAACAAACCGGGACGTTTTCAACGCTGCTGGTCTCGCCGGCCAGCATGACCCACATCGCGGTCGGCAAGTCACTAGCAGGACTGGCCTACTGCCTGGCGGCAGCTGCCGTCTTCTGCTTGATGGCTGCCGGGTTGATCGTGCATTGGTCTGTGATCGTGATCGCTGTCCTGGCAGGATCAGCTTTTGCGGTCGTGCTGGGGTTGGTGATCGGGACGTTCTCGGATGAGCCGGCGTCGATGAACCTGTGGCTCGGGCTGCTGCTGGTGGTGCTGCTGCTGCCGGTTTTTGTCGGGCAGTTCGCAAGCAACCTTCCGGCATGGTTGGCTACAGTTTTTAGTCTGCTACCCACCGTTGCACTATCCGAAATGGTCTGCATGAGCATGACCGCCAGCATCGACTGGCCGCGGCTAACGGTTGACCTGCTGCGGATGTTCATTCCAACCCTTTTGCTGCTCGGTTTGAGCATCTGGGGGATACGGAGGCGGGAAGTCTGAGTGCCGCCAGAACGAGAAGCGGGGGCTGCACAATTGTGCAGCCCCCGTATTGATTCGCCACCTGATCCAGGCAGAGGTTTTTTGAGAGTTATTGCCAGTCGATCGTTCCTACACTGATGCTTGTAAACCACAAGTGGAGGTAGGGTCAGATGAGACATCGCTGGTTCAAGGCGTGGGGCTGGATTTACCGCCCAGCTTCGTGGCAGGGCGTGGCCGTTATTCTGCTCGCATTGGCGTTCTCTGTGCAGGTTTTTCTTGCCGTCGACGCAAGGTCGCACTCGGTATCCGACACGCTTTATGGCATCTTTCCTTTCATCGTGCCATGCTGGATGATCGTTTATTGGGTGGCGACGAAAACCGCCGCTTCTGAGAGGTGACAGACAGTTCTGGCGCCCTCCATTTCATCTCGAGGAGTGCGGCGACGAGAGATCTCCGAGACGATGCCCCGAAAAAAGGTGACGATCCCGGCGACTGCATGTTTCAAGCGAGCATCATGGGTATTCCTCGCCCTTTGCGCTCGGAATGACAAGCGGAGGAAGCTCGGAAGGACAAGAGGCGGAGGCTCGGAATGACGGACACTCCTAGAAAAAATGCGCCGGCGAGTCCGCTGGCTGCTGCGCCTTCCAGCGCGCATACAACCCGGCCAGCGGGTAGATCATGGCCAGCCCCAGCAGCCACAGAGCGTACATGACAACCAGCGAGGAACCGTGCGGGGTTAGCACACGCCCCAATCCCAGGTAAAGGAATAAATGCAGCACGTAAACGAAGAGCGGCACACGTCCGAACACAGTCAAGATTGACAGCCGATCCTCGCGCACGCGTCTGAGCCAGTTGAAGCCAGAGAGAAGGATCAGGTTGACGCCGGTCGTGAGCAGGGTGTAGGTCATGCTCGGCGGGTATTTAACCGGGTTGAGAAAGTCCATCCAGTCGTTTCCCGGGCGCGGGCGGATGTTCCCCAAACCGTCAAGGCTTCTCAACACCAGGAAGAGTGCCAGAAATCCAAGGCCAATCATCCATACTCTTGAGAGTGTTTTCTGGCGTGCCTTACAAATCCATCTGCCGAGGAGCATACCGAAGGTCACCAGCTCCAGCCAGGGTAGGACCGGGTAATTCGACCACAGGTCCGCGTTTCCACCAGGACGAACCAGGAGCAGGTCAATCAGGCCAACCCTGATGATCCCCCACTGCGCAGGCGAGGGATGCAGCAATTCTGTCCCGATAAATAGAGCCAGCGTGATTCCCGCCAGGGGCAGATCGCCCAACGGTAGAAAGAAGCTGCCAAGGATCATTGTCCCACCCAGCGCAATCAGCACACCAATGTAAATTGAAGGAAAGGGAATTGACCCCCAACCCCATGCAAGGTTGACCACCAGCAGCTGAAGGCCGATAAGAATCCCTCCCCGGATCAGGAAGTGGCGCCGCACAGCACCCCATGACCAGCCGCGCGCTCGCCGTGAGGCAGCGAACAGCGACATCCCGGCGCCCATCAGGAGGAAGAAACCGGGCGCGCAGAAGTGTGTTACGAGGCGCGTCAGAAAAGACGGCAGGTCGGTGTATACAGGAAAAGGGCCTCCCCAGTATTCGCCGCTGCTGTGGCGTTGGGCGATGAAGTAATTGGCATGATCAAGTGCCATGAAGACGATGATCAGGCCGCGCAGCGCGTCGAGAGCCACCAGGCGCGAGCTTCTGGATCCAGGTTTGTCAGTTAGTAGGGTGCGTTCGGACATTGTCATTCACCCTTTGATCTTCAAGATCGGGCCGGGGAGTTTGGCGTTTCATCTGCCTTCCGGAGTTCCAACCTACAAGAAATGAATTTAAATACTTACTCGCTAGGCAGTCTCTGGTTTCATCGCCTTCTCCCATCCGATTGCCATTAGTGAGGTTCGGGACTCAGAAGACTACGTCTCTTCGGAAGAATCGATCAGTTCCACACCGAGCAGCTGCAGGTTGAGGCTGGCCAGCTTGGCGAGGACCCCCTGAAGCGCAGCCTGATCCGGGACAAAGCCGCTGAGTGCTACAAACGGCCCACGCTCGTCAACACCCTCCTGCAGCCTGAACCCATTAAATCAATCGGACCAATTGCTGAGCAAGGTCGTCTTGCCAAAGCCGGCTGCGGCTGAGACCAGGATGAAAACCGGGAGCGGAACGTCCTCCAGCTATGCCACCAGAGTGGAACGGGAGACGACTTCAGCCCGAGAGGCCGGTATGTGAAGCTTTGTTTTTAAAAGCCTCTCGGCCATCGAGGCGCTCTCTTTACTGCCTGAGCATGTGAGCTGGAATATTTCAGGGAAGGGGTCCTGCGACCGCTGAAGAATATTTCGGGACCCCGGGTACCAACAAGTGGAGACGTGCCCGCATCTTGCGAGCCAGAACGTTGACTATGGATTAACCTGCAGCAGGTCCGCCAGCCAGGACATGTACGGCAGTTGAACGAGTTCATTCTGAAAGAATAACTGGGAATCGGCGAGCACTTGATCCCGACACGATCCACTGGCTGTCCCATATATGGCAACACATTGGGAATCGGTCGAGTTGAAGACTTTTACGCCGGCCGGCTTGTCGAGATAGATTAGCGTCATACCGTCTGGCAGACTTGGACTTGGTTGGGCGATCAGGATTCCCGGTCGCAGGATGAGCCACATCGCGCCGAACATGATCACCAGCAGCAGAAGTATCCCCTTCGCCATCGCAAACTCCTCAATTCATGTTCTGCAGATGCCTGCATTTTCCCTGCAAGTGTGCCGCGATGCAAGTACATGAAACATCCCCCTTTCTGCTGCCCCGTGGATTGAATCAACCTTGAGTATTTTCAGCGGTAGTCCTCTCGCACAGGACAGAACACGTCGATCAGGCGGCATGCGGTCTGTGCAACCCCGGAATGGAGAACGTTCGGTGGTATCTCGGCCACCAGCCTGGTTCCAACAGGTGGGTTTCGCCAGCGATCGTTAGCTGGAATTTGCCCGAGATGACGTTTGTAAGCTGTTCGTGGGGATGGGCATGCTCTGGAAGAGCGGCGCCAGCCTCGATATCCCAGTAGGCAAGCGTGACCCTATCACTGTGTACGAAGCGGGCCCGGTAGCCGGGGACGACTTCGCGAGCTGTCTGATGCGATAGATCATTGATATGCATATCTGGCCTCGTGATCCAAAGAATGATCGGACTGACGATTTCAGCGATCGATGCGCGTCGGCTGTTTGCCAGGGGTTAGCGTTTCACAGACGACTTTCGTTGAATCTGACATTGCGGATCTCCCTGCAGCCATCCCGACGGTCAGACCTTAGCTCGATTTCAAGCGAGCTGCGTAGGTTTTACGGAACTTGCTGACCTTCGGCGCGATTACGACCTGGCAGTAGCCCTGACCCGGATTCTTTGCGAAATAGTCCTGATGGTAAGCCTCAGCTGGATAGAAGACCTGGTAGGTCTCGACCTGGGTCACAATCGGATTAGGCCAGATCCCTTCATTTGAGAGATCCTCAATCACCGAGCGTGCAACCTGCTCCTGTTCTGCGTCATGCGCGAGGATGATCGAGCGGTACTGGGTGCCCGCATCCGCTCCCTGCCGGTTGAGCGTGGTGGGATCATGCACATTGAAGAAGATTTCTAACAATTCGCGATAGCTGATCCGGGAGGGATCAAAGGTTACCTGAACGACTTCAGCATGCCCTGTACGTCCCGTGCAGACCAGTTTATAGCTAGGGTCGGCTTTATCTCCGCCGGCATAACCCACCACGACCTGCTCTACGCCGACCAGATCAGAGAAAACCGGATCGAGGCACCAGAAGCAGCCACCGCCGAAGGTCGCCAGCTGAAGTTGGGCTGCCGGTTTTTTATTCTGTTCCATTGCGCACACTCCCTTCACCCGTTTGAATTCTATCAGGTCCGCTCGAGCGCGCGTTCATCCCGCCACTACGTTTTCGGCCGGGCGCACAAATGCGATGAATTGCTCGGGGAGGTGAGGTTTGCAAGGCAGCGTAGGGCGAGTGGCTGCTCGCCCCTCCGAGATCAAGACCAGGCGTGCAAACCGAGCGGTTCGGTGGAGCAGGATTACATGGGCTGAGGAATTGGCGTATTGTCCTGAGCTCTACGAAGATTCCTCCAGCAGCTCTTTCAAACCCGGGGATTCGTCGCGCAGGATGGAATACATGAGCAGGTCGACATACTGGCCGCGGTGAAATACGGCTTTTCTCAGCGTGCCCTCATACTTCATGCCAGCCCGCTGCAGTACGGTCTGTGAAGCCTGATTGCCAGGCAGGTGGGTCGCATGCAGCCGGTAGACGCGCTTGGTATCGAATAGCCAGGCGATCAGCATCGGTAGAGCTTCGCTCATAATGCCTTTGCCGCGCTCCTGCGCTTGGAAAATCATGCCGCCAATCTCGAATGCATCGACATAGCTCATCGATTTCCAGAAGAACAATCTTCCCAGCATTTTATCCTTGTGATCCGTGATGAGCAGCGTGCCGCGCTCTTCTTCCCACCAGCCGTTCTCCTTGAATTCATTCCGAGAGCGAACTTCGGGCATCAGACCTGCCGGCCAGTAATCGCCACGGGCGAGGTAATCATTGGCATATTGGAAGAATTCATCCAGGTCTTGCTCTCGCACCTGGCGCAGGATGACGTTCTTGCCATGGATCATTTGGCTCTCCTCTCCGATGTAGATCTCCTGGCTGGCAGCGAACTGGCCAAGCTGCTTGTCATTCGATGGGCATATTCTATTCGATCTCGCTCAGGTGGACGGGTCAGACCAGGGCTTTGGTAAGTGTACTTCGTCTGTCGGATGTTCACATTTGGACGGGGAGTCTTTGCTGTTGATCTGGACCACTTCTCACGGGTCATGGCCACCAGTTTAGCTCTTCGATCGTGGATAGGAGAGAATGACCAGCAAGGTGCGGTGGCAAACGGCAGGATGCCTCGCTGTGGAAAGGGGAGCATCCGGGTACGGAGCCTGAGATCAAGTTGCTGTAGTGCGATCTTCGTGTCTCTGCTTCGCAGGATCATCCTGGCGCTACATAGCGGCGTAAATTCCAGGCGGCAGATGGATGGCAACCGTGCAGGTGTCGTCACCGGAGAGGACGCTGCTCACGACCTCGACTTTGACCGGTTGGTCGAGAATAGTCTCCCACAGGTTCTGGTAGTAGCCGGCGCCGCAGTAGCAGTAGGTTTTTGAGAGCTGCTGGCCATCGGCCACTGCCGAGCGCACGCGGGGACAGTGGCAGTAGAGAGCACGGCGGCGGTCGCGATCTAGCTCCTGCAGGTACTCGAGCAAGTAGCCGCTCTTGGGGATCTTGGTGGCGATAATCGTGTCGCCTACGAGCCGGCCGGCCAACCCCCAGCCGCGCGATACGACCTCGTCCAAGCATTCACGCGGCAGCTTGATTATGCTGGTCAGGAAGTGCTCGAATCGCTCCTGCAGTTGTGCCAGGATCGCATACAGGTCGCCAGCGTGGGCGAAGGCCTCCCGCAAGGGAATCAGCTCCTCAGCTGGATAATGGCAGGCGCAGCCCGTGAAGACCTGCGCCAGTTCTCCTTCATCGAGAGCAGCTTCCGCCCGCGCTAGCATTTGGCTTGTCCACTGGACGACCTCCCCGCGAGCCGATTGGTCGCTAAGCTGCCCCCCGCCTTCAAGGATCAAATGCCGGGTGGCTTCTCCGGCAGTCTGGGCCAGCGCTGTCCTGAGTTTCCCCTGCCATGCCCGCTCGAAGTCGAAGGAACCGCCCACTCTCCCTCCCTGTCAATCCGATAACCATACACCTGGCATCGGTTTCAGGTTCATGCGGTTCGCTGAAAAAGGGGTCTTATATGCGAAGCTCCACAACGTCGCCATCGTGGAGTTCATAATCACGACTGACCATCTGGCCTTCGAACTCACCGCTGCCCCAGACGCGAGCGGCTTTTAGATTTCGGGAGAAATCCTGGTGGATTTTCGCTGCAAACTCGTCCACCGTTCCGCCGCGTTTCATGACGAAGGGGGAGTTGTAATCTGGATCCCGGCCGGGCGCTTTGGAGTAAACCCGAATAATCTCAAGCGCCTCGAACACATCCTTCTTCATCGCCTCGATCCCGCGTGCGGCCAGGATGGATATTGGCAGCGTGGGCCAATCCGCAGGAATAAATTCACGAAATACCTCGTAATCCTCGTCATGGCTTTCATCGTCGACTTTGTTCACCAGGATCAGGAAAGGCGGTGATGCCCAGCGGATATCCTGTGGAAACTGTTCGCGACGATGGGCCGGGACGATTCGATTCGCTTCGAGGAAGGCAATGGATTCTTCAAATTGCTCGATTGGGAATGCTTGCAGGTCGACCATCAACAGGACCAGGTCGGCCCGGCGGATCAGGTCGATCAACTCTGGCTCTACGAATTCGCGATCGATGGGCGGTGTATCGATCAGCTGCACCTGGATATTGTCGATTGGCATCATGCCCGGGGTTGGCTTGCGCGTTGTGAAGGGGTATTCGGCGACTTCCGGCTCGGCGTTGGTCAGGGCGGCGACAAGGGAGGATTTACCCGTATTGGCCGGCCCGACCAGCGTAACCTGCCCGGCACCTTCACGGTCAATATTAAAAGCCGAGGTGAAGCGGCCAACCTTCCCCTTGGCGCCAACGGAGTCCTTGAGCTTGGAGAGCTTGCGGCGCAGGTCGGCGCGCAGGTGGTCAGTGCCCTTATGTTTGGGAATCAGGCTGAGCATATCTTCGAGCAGCGCGATCTTTTCCTCATTCGTCGTCGCTTCTCGAAAACGCTCCTCAGTTTTGTAGTATTCCGGGGTCAGGTTGGTGGGCATGGCCTTGTTCGTATGCACTCACGGTTTGGGTGCCAGTCAAGCAAGTGTTCCCGCCACTATTCTAATGGAAAACGATATCTCCGGAGGACCGAAACCGCCGCCCCGACTGCTTCGGTGCAAAGGGGCCTCAGGTGGCTGTCGTACGTGAGGCTGTGGGACCGCGCATCATTCGTTTGGAATTGAGGCGGACATGTTTTCGGAACGAGAGTTGGAAAGCAAGGTCTCAATCTCACGTATTGGCCGGATGATGAAGCAGCTCACACCGACCGCCGCGGTAAGCAAGCCGCCGATGAGGACAACCAGCCCGACGCCTGCTCCGGGTCCTGTCCCAACCAGCACATCGAAGAATCCAGCCAGACCATTAGAGGATTGCATGGCTGGTTCAAACCAGCGGTCGGCGGCAAGCCCGGCCATGAGTTGTCCAATCAGAAAGGAAGCCGCCGTGGCCAGGTATTCGATGCCGAAGACGCGGCCCTGCAGGTCGGGCGCGATCTTGGCTTGCAGGATAGTTATGTAGAGCGTGTTGACGATGGTGATCGAAAGCCCGGTGACGAGAAAGCCCACCATCCAGGCCGGGGCGCTTCGGCCGAGCCCTAGGATCGCTGCCCCGAGCAGCCCCTCGACGATAAATCCGACTGCGACCCCGTAGATCCGCCGCCGCGGCCCCTTCCAGGCGCTCATCAGCAATCCGCCAGCGAGAAATCCAGCCGATCCAGCGGACCGCACCAGACCCAGCACAGCTGCGTCATTCCCGCTGCGGGAGAGCACGAGCGGGTTGATCATCGGGGAGATAAATCCGGCCGAGATATTGGAGGTCATGAACAATAAAAAGATTGCAACCAGGCTGCTGCGATCAAGGATGTAGCGCAGGCCGTGCAGGGTCTCCAGCCAGAAGGTGCCCTGCCCGCCTTCGCCATCCGGGGTTTTAACGGGCTGCGGGATGTGGATGATGAGCAGCGTGGCCAGGGCCAGGAAGAACGTGACCAGATCGATAACCAGGATCCCGCTGATACCGATCCAGGCGATCAATCCACCGGCGAGCAGCGGAGCCCCGATACCGGAAGCCGAGCTGATCAGCGATTGCAGGCTGTTGGCGCGCGAGAGCTGATCCTTCGCAACCATGGTAGTGATGACGGAAGTCGTAGCCGGATACTGGAAGGCGCCAAAACCACCGACGAAAAAACCGGCCAGATATAGATGCCAGATCTGAGCCTGACCGGTAAAGAACATCGTAAGCAGGAATGCGGTGGCAAGCGCCGCGCCGGCATCGGAGAGTGCCATGACCAGCTTGCGGTTCCAGCGATCGACGAGCGTTCCGGCGAAGGGGCTGAGGACCATACGTGGGAGAAATGATGCCAGGCCAACCAGGACGAGGGTGGTGGCGGATTGAGAGAAATCCCACGCCCAGAGCGTGATAGCAAACGAAGTCATCTGGGAAGCGAAGATCGAAACGAACTGGCCGCTCCACATGACGTAGAATGCCTGCATGCCCTGCAGGCGGGGACCCTTGGCGTTTATCATGCGGATTTGTGAAAGAGATCGACCGGACAGCGAGTTTGCGGCATCATCGACGGTGTGCCCCCTTGGTAGGTTGCAGGGGCGAAGTCTAATCCAGGTTGAAGGGACATGCAACTTCGGGCGGGTTTACAGAGAGCGACGAGGTATGAATGGAGCTTAAAGGTCCTGATCAACCGAAGCGCTGCAGCAAATCCTGAGCGTAGAATGTCGGCCAATCAATTTCCGGTGCCTGCTCCGCGTATGCTGCTTGCACATTCGATAACGCCTCACTCAGCTCCGCGAGCGATGTCATTTCAAGCCCGAGGGCCTGCATCGGCTCAAGCAGGAACCCGGCATACCAGGAAGGCCATTCGGGATCTTCACCGTCTACGGCGAGGTAAGCCTGGTGGTGAGCTTGGCCGGCCGCACGCAGCAGATCGACCAGAGGCTGCAGGTCAGGTAGTTTCGTGCTTTTCTCCAGCATCGGTTTATCAACCCTCGCATCCAATCCGGGCCGTAGAGCACGCCCAGCTGCTTTGAAAATCCATTGGCAGCGTGCGAAAAGGGAGCGAAGCATAAGCACTGCAACCTGGAAGTTCGCTTCTTCCCCGTCCGCCAGCGAATGGGTAAGTTCGTGCAGAAGTGTATCAGGTTCACACCGCTACATCTGGCTTCGCCCGGAGAGGCTTTGTGCCTTCGAGGTAGAACGGGGAGGTTATTTCCCGAGATCGATTCCGTAAACGATCTCGCCGCCGCAGCAGGGTGTGACCATGACAGCATGGACACCTGGTGCGAGATAATCCTCGAATGGGGTGGTGATCAGGAATTCCTGTCCCGGAGCGAGGCGGGTATCGAACGGGCCGAGGGTTACCCCAATTGTGTCTTCGGTTCGATTGGTAATGCTGAGCTGCTGCTCGCCGCGGACCTGTACACAGCGTGGATCAGGGATGCCAGGCAGGATCTGCATGGTCACGAGCAGTCCGTCGAAGCGGGCGCAGATGCCGGCAGCGGGAGAATCGGCGACGGGGGTAGCCAGGCCAGCGTTGTGCGGCACCGTGACCGGTGTCTGAGCTGGTGTGCTCGCCACCGGGAGCGTTGGAATATCTGCAGCGATTGCTGACGTAGGTGAGACGCTGGCACGCGAGCACCCGCTGAGCATGAGCAAGGAAAGAAACACGATCCGTGTAAGCCGCTGGCAGAACATCATCGCAACCTTTCAGAAAGCATCTTTTCGGTTGAGCCGGTCAGGACCTTGATCTTCAACCGGCGAAAGCTTACACCCGGCTTGTGAGGGCCGCGCCCAAAAAATGTACCGGGAGGATGGAAATATAGGCTTTGCCCTGTGATTCGTTGTTCCAATCACGTATACAATGCAGGACCTGCTGCCAATTCGTGGCTTCATTGTCCGGGGTGGAAGTTCCACCCCGGTTTAACGAGAGTAGTATTCACTCATCGGTTCGAAGTAATTTTCACGCCAGCCATCTTCGTACTGCTGCCCGTGCTCTGGGAGTTGGGTGTGCCTTAGAGTGAGCTGGGTTCCGTCCCCCTCCGGTTCGAGCAGCACTTCGAGCCTTGAATCCGCCTCTTCCGGGCTGAACTCATCCGTGCGCCAGGACTGCAGGATGCGCCGGCCTGGTTCAAGCTCGAGATTCACCCCGGTGATGTACCCGTCCCAGGCATCAAACGAAGCTCCCGGGATGGATTCGATCCTGGCCGGGCTGCCGGTCATCGCGCCATGGCCATTCGAATCCATCCAGGTGCTGTAAACCTCCTCCGGAGTTGCAGGGATGTACGTTGAGATTTCGAAGGAAACGGTCATTGCCTGGAACTCCTCTTGAAGCGACTTCGATTCACAGCTCACTAGTGGCAGGGATGATCTCCCGGCCGAAGGTCTCGAGCGGGCTAATCTCGTGTAGATTCGGCATGTTGAAGATGGCATGCGAGATACCAAGCCCGGCCAGATCCTGGCAGGTCGAGATGACATCCTTCGCGGTCATTTCGTCCGGCGCCAGGTGAACCGTCCCGAGGGTAGTGCATTCAATTTCCTCAAAGTCCCTTCCCAGGTCGTCGCAGTGGCGGCGCAGCACGTCCATTTTATGGACCAGCGTGTCCAGGCCAGCCCGTAAGAACAGGTTGCAGGCATCTGCATACTGTGCCACGAGGCGTAGCGTCTTCTTTTCACCCATTCCGCCGATCATGATCGGCGGATGCGGGCGGCTGATGGGCTGTGGACTGTTAATCGGCTTTTCAAGCCGGTAATGCTTTCCTTCAAAGGGCGAGCGATCGTCAGACCACATTTGATGTGCGATCTGGAGTGTTTCCTCCAGCCGTTCGAAGCGCTCTTTGATGGGAGGAAACGGAAAGCCCATACCATGGGCTTCCTGCTCGTACCAGGCTGCTCCCACTCCGAAGTACGCCCGGCCGCCTGAGAGCACGTCCAGTGCTGTGACGATTTTGACCAGATAGGCTGGCTCACGGTAGATGACACCGGTGACAAGCGTTCCGAGGGTGGCATTTTTTGTGACGCCGGCAAGGTAGTTGAGGACACTGTAGCCTTCGAGCATCGGGTCGTCAGCCTGGCCCAGGCCAGGCGCGATCTGGTAATAATGGTCCATCACCCACAGGCTGGAGAAACCGGCCGCCTCGGCTGTTGCGGCGATCTCGGTCAGCTTGGCGCCGGTATTTTGGGGTGAGCCAGGCCAGTTAAAACGCGGAATTTGTAATCCGATCTTCATCGAGGTTCTCCTGAATCATGCGTGGTTATATGGGGAGTATATCGAATTTGGCCCAGCCGGGCTTTCGTTCACCTGGCGAGACCTCCAGGAACTGTGCATCAAAATCCCCCGGTGAGAAGTTCAACCGGGGGACGGTGGACGATTGAAGAATGTGCCTGAGTGTACTCAATTCGTGCTTAGCTTCATCTTCTTCGCTCCAACCGCACGCGGTATGCTCCAGGCGGCAACTATCGCCAGCACGATCCAGAGCACGTCGTAGGGTGAGAGCAGGTCGCCGAATGATTCAAAGAAAAGTGAGACGACATCGCCGGAGAAGATTCCCACCTGGCCAGCGGCAGCCGGGCCATATTCGGAATTTACGAACTGCTTCAGGAGGGCGAAGAAAGTGAAGTACTTCCCGACCAGGATGCCGGCCAGCGAGGAGAGCACGGCAATAATCTGTAGCGGCCTGCCCTTCTTCTCGGTAAAGAAGGTGACGGCAAACCCGCTCAACAGGCCGACCCCGGTCGCCATGAACCCGATCTCATAGTCGGTCAGGATCACGATTCCACCCCAGATCGCTCCGCCGATGATCGAGGCGACGACGGCCGCAACGACCGCAATGACCAGGGCGCTGGCTGAGAACTGCTCCTTCTCTACCTCCTGTACCAGCTGGCTGTGGATTGATTCAACAAAGGTCTGCGCCGCATCGCTGGCAACTCCATTCTGTGTCAGGCGGGCAATGATGGTATCTTTAGGAACGCCTTGCTTGAACTGGTTGATGACATACTCGACCGCCTTCTTGCGTGCTTCCTCGCGCTGCTTTTCTTCACTTTTTGCCATTGCGGTTGCCCTCCTGCTCCGAAATAACATATAAACGCGCTGAAAGCTAGGCTCCCCTTATTCGACCCTACCTTCGCGCCCTCTCTAGCAACTATCCAGTGGAAGCAATATATGGGCGCGGGTCGGTCCGGTTCAATGGGGCGTTGGTCATAGAAGAGGAACCTGGCTATTTTGGCAGATCTTTTGAAGGGTAGGTTCGTATAAAGGGCGGGTTAGATCGGGATCTCGTCCCGAAGCCGGATCGTCGACTCGAGCCCGGGATGCCGGCCGCGTTTATCCTGATAGAAATCCCGGATGCGGCCCATGTCGGACTGCATATCCCCGCTCGGGGTGAAGACAAGCCCGATGCCTGCTCGCCGGCCTGCATAGTCGAGGTAACCACAGGCGATTGGGACGCCGGCCTGAAGAGCGATTCGGTAGAAGCCTGATTTCCAGTGGTCGACGTGCTTGCGCGTTCCGGAGGGAGCGACAGCGAGCAGCAGTTCATCCGCCTGGTCGTAGCGCTCGGCTATCTGCGAGACGACGCCGTGCGAAGCTTGGCGATTGATCGGGATGCCTCCCAGTCGCCGGAAGAGGGCTCCGAAGGGGGGCTTGAAGAGTGTGTGCTTGCCCATCCAGGAGACCTTCACCCGCATGACATTCGCTGCAGCGAGCATGAAGATAAAATCCCAATTGCTCGTATGCGGCGCGCCGATCAGCACAAACTTGGTACCGGGCGGGAGCAGATTCTCCACCCTCCATCCGAATACGCGCATCCAGATCCGGCTGAGCCAATATCCAAAGCCCCACTTCGAAGGCTGACGGGCAAGTGTCCTCTGGGGCTGATATTCCGCCAAGTTGTGCTCCTTCGGTAGGCATCGACGCTTGGGAGGGATGCTGCGAGGACCTAAGTGTACTCCATGATGGTCCCTTACCGTCCGAAAATGATCGCGTCCTCAAGGTTCAGGGGTGATGAAGTCTTCCAGCGCCAGGTCATAGAGCCAACGTTGATCAGCGAGTTTAAGGTTCTTGCTTCTACATGCGGGCTTTACTCAACCCGCAAGGATTGCAGGACGTCATCTAGCGTTTCCAGCGTGTCGGGGTCGTGGATCGAAAGTCCGGTCAGCCGGCCGTCCCGTTCAAGGAAGATCCACTCGATGACGAACGGTACACCGCCACTACCGAGCGTGGCGCGCTGCACCTTAATCCCATTCAGATTCGAGGTCGTGAGTTCCGCCGGGGGGCAGGTGAAGCACTGTGATTCGAGGAAGGCCTCCACGGTTAGCGCCTCATCCGCAGCGACGATTAGACGGCTGGCGCCCGGTCCGGCTTTGGTCGAGGGGTCAGGTCCGAGCAGGTATAGATTGTAGGTTGAGCTGCCAACTGCAACTGGAAACGGACCGGCCGAGTCCCAACCCTGGGGAAGCGCCAGGCTGAGCTTGGCCTCATGATTGACGTAGCGCTCGGTCACCTCTTCCGTGCTAGGGCTGGCCAGGTCTGGGGCCGTTGGGACCGGGTCGACCGGAGCTGCGCCTGCTGCGGCACAGCCGGCGAGCAGTATGGCCAGAACTCCAGAAATGGCGGCTATTCTCCAGGTTCGCATCATCACTCCACGCGTAAAAACTGGA
>Ga0307424_1000023_pt1 | contig 60109 bp, 56 predicted proteins | sample SalMarWE160320MG_FD_202157 | JGI IMG/M metagenome (GOLD analysis project Ga0307424, IMG submission 202157) | Salt marsh sediment microbial communities from the Plum Island Ecosystem LTER, Massachusetts, United States - WE1603-20 | ecosystem: Environmental > Aquatic > Marine > Intertidal zone >... | reverse complement strand
AGGCGCTGCCCGCCGGATTGGCCGGGAACGCCGAGCGCCTGGCCCGGTTCGAGCAGGAGGCCCGGCTCCTGGCCGCCCTGGCCCATCCCCACATCGCAGGGATCCACGGGATCGAGGACACCCCGGACGCCGGCGGCGGCCCCTACCTGGTCCTGGAGTTCGTGGAAGGGGAAACCCTGGCCGAGCGGCTGGCCCGAGGCCCCCTCTCCTTGCGCGAGGCGCTCAAGGCCGGCCGCCAGATCGCCTCGGCCGTCGACGCCGCCCACGAGCAGGGCATCGTCCACCGCGATCTCAAGCCCGGCAACGTCATGATCTCGGCCTCCGGGGGCATCAAGGTCCTGGACTTCGGGCTGGCCAAGGGAGAGACCGCGACCGATTCCGCGTCCGGCCTCACCGCCTCCCCCACCGTGGCCACTCCGGCCACCGCCGAGGGGATCATCCTGGGCACCGCCGCCTACATGAGCCCGGAGCAGGCCCGTGGGAAGCCGGTGGACAAGCGGGGCGACGTCTGGGCCTTCGGGTGCATTCTGGTGGAATGCCTGACCGGACGGCAGGTCTTCTCCGGGGAAACCGTCTCCGACGTGATCGCGGTGATCCTGGAACGGGAACCGGACTGGAGCAGCCTCCCCCCGGCCACCCCACCCCGCCTGGCCGACCTCCTCCGCCGCTGCCTGATCAAGGACCTGTCCCGGCGGCCCCGGGACATCGGCGATCTGGGACTGGAGTTGGAGGCGATCGCCGGGGATCTGGACGCCCGCCCCGCCGCGGTCACCGGGGAGAAGGCGGTCCCCTCCCTGGCCGTACTCTATTTCGAGAACCTGGCCCGGGACCCCGAGAGCGAGTACTTCTGCGCCGGCATCACCGAGGACATCCTCACCGACCTGTCCAAGATCAACGGCCTCCGGGTGGCGTCCAAGAACGCGGTGAACCGGTACCGGGGGAAGGACGTGGACCTCGCGCAGGTGGCCCGGGACCTGGGGGTGAAGGCGATTCTGGAGGGGAGCGTGCGTCGGGCCGGGGAGCGCATCCGCATCACCACCCAGCTCATCAACGCCGCCGACGGGTTCCAGCTCTGGGCCGAACGCTACGACCGTACCCTGGACGACGTGTTCGCGGTGCAGGACGAGATCGCCAAGGCCATCGTGGAGGCGCTGCGGGTAGCCATGACCCCGAGCGACGTGAAGCGGATCGCCCGGGACCGGCCCAACGACGCCAAGGCCTACGACCTCTACCTGAAGGGCCGCGAGGAATACGGGCGATACCACGAAGAGCCGATGCGGGAGGCCATGAGGCTCTTCCGGCAGGCCATCGACATCGATCCCGGCTACGCCCTGGCCTGGGCCGGCCTGGCCGACGCCTACGGCCAGATGGTCCAGTACGGCTGGACCGACAGCGAAGAGGAGGCGCTCCGAATCGGCCTGGAGGCGGCCCGGAAGGCGATCTCCCTGGACCCCAAGCTGCCCGATGCACACAAGGCGGAGTCCCTGGTCCTGCGCTATGCCGGGGACGCCGAGGGCTCCAAGCAGGCGCTCCGGCACGCCCTCCAGGCGGATCCCAACTTCACCCCGGCGCTGCTCAATCTCGCGGTGGAGGGCTTCGCCCGGGGGGACGTGGCCGGGGCCGAGAGACTGGTCCGCCGCGTGCTGGAGATCGATCCCCAGGAAGCCTTCGGCTGGATGTGGGTGGCCAACATCCTCTTCTGGACCAATCGCGAGGCGGAGTGCCTGGAGGCCGTGGACCGGGCGCGGGCAAATTCGGACCTGTCCTTCTACGTCACGGGGTCGCACACCTTGCGGATTCTCGTGCACGTCCGCCGGGGGGATCTCGGAAAGGCCCAGGACGCCCTGCAGACCGCGCAACGGGACAATATGGAAGCGAACACCCTGAGCGCCCTGCGGGCCCTGTTGGCCGCCCACGCCGGCCGCCGCGACGAGACCCTTCGCCTCCTGGGGGAGCTGCCGGACCGGGCCTGGGACAAGCCGGGGCTGCTCCAGGTCGGCGTGGCCGCCGCCCTGCGGACCGGGGACCCGGATCTGGCCGTCCGGATCGTGAAGCACGGCCGCATCCTCGACATGCTGGCCATGATCTCGCGGCTGGAACCGGAGATGCACCCGATCCTGGACGGCGAACCGCTGGCCCCGCGCCGCAGCTCCTTGACCCTGGTCTGGCCGCTCCAGGCTCCCATGATCGACGAGGCCCGGTTCAGGCTGTTCCGGGAGGTCCGGATCGACACCGGAAAGCCCGAAGGCAGCAACATCCTGGGCACCGCGTCCCAGATCACCTGAGCGGTTCGGGCGGCCGGGACTCCGTCAGTCCCCGGATGCCGTCATCCGCGTGGCCTCGAACTAGGACCACTGGAGGGTCGAGGGCCGAGCCAGCGGTTGTCCCACTTCCCGGTCTTGGGGTTCCAGTTCCGGATGTTGGTCCCCCGGAAGGTCCGCCCCCCCGCACTCGAGGCCCAGTCGTCCTGGACGGCGTAGCCGTCCAGGACGAAATAGCCGGTCCAGCTGGCCTTTTCCTCGCCGTAACCGCTTCCGTCCGGCTTCATGAACCGGGTGGTGCAGTCCCAGGCCCCGACCAGGAAGGCGAACTCGGCGGTCTCGGGCGGCGCCCCGGGATTCAGGCGGCCGAAGTCGCGCTCGGGAGCGGTGGCGGCGCTCCCCCCGGGGAGGCGGCGAGCAGGGCGATGATCACGGCAACACGGCCAGGATGGAGACGCATGGGAACGGTCCTCCTCAGATCCGGAACAGATACTGGACCTTGGCGAAGAACTGGCGCGAGGCGAGCTTCCAGTCCGATCCCGGGTTCGCGCCGGGAACGGGCGGCGTCCCGGGCAGGAAGTTCCGGTAGCGCCCGTTCATCCCCACGTAGAACACGGTGAAGGGGTTCACCCGGTAGGTGAGCAGCGGCTCCAGGTCCAGCCGCCGCTCCCGGTCATCGTACTGGACCACCAGCCGCAGGAACCACTCCCGCGTGAAATTCAGGTTCAGGCGCGTGCGCAGGATGTAGGTCTTGAACAGCATGTGGTCGTCCCGACGGCTCCGCATCTGGGCGTAGTCCCAGCTCGGCTCCAGGGTCAGGCGCTGGGTCAGCTTCACCTCCCCGGAGGCGGATACGTTGAGCTGGTTCCCCAGTTCGGGCGCGTCGAAGTTCCGGTAGATCCCGGTTCCCCGGGTCACGTTGACGTCCACGCTCACGACCTCGTTGGGATGCGTGCTGATCTGGATCGAGCCCCGCTTGATGTTGTGGAACAGGACCTCACTGAACCGCTCGCTGCTCCAGAGATAGCTTCCGGCCACCCGGGTCTGCCCCGTGAGCTGGAAGGTGAGGTGGGGCTCCACCCATTCGTCCTTGAAGCGCCCCGCGGTGTTCCAGACCCGCCCCACGGCCACGCTGGGCTCCCAGATCGTCAGCCACGGCCGGTTCGGCCGGAAGTAGGGGCCCGCCCAGAACGAGGTCTGCCGGTAGTCGTTTCGGGTGGTGAACCCGTTGTCGGTCCGGAAGGTGGGACTGTAGTCGTAGTACTCGAATTCGGCGTTCCAGGAGCGCCCCCCGCGTTCCAGGCCGGCGTAGATCGCCTTTCCCCAGTAGGACTCGCCGTCCAGGTTCACGGTGTGGAGGCCGCCGTCGAACGTGTCGACGCTGTCCGGGTCGCCGGATAGGGACACCTCGTAGCCGATGGGTTCGGTGGTATGGCTGAATGCTCCCTGGAACTTGAGGCGCAGATCCTGGCGCAGCCGCAAGTTGGCGTCGGCGGCGAACACGGTCCCCGAGCCCCCGGCGTCCACCCGCCGGTCGGTGACCAGTGCTCCCACGTAGGCGTCCTGGTACAGGGTCTGCCGCGCGCGGACGATGTTGCTGACGCTCTTTCCCAGGGGAACGAACCGGCTCTGCTCCTCGAAGGGCAGGATGAGCGGCGAATGCTCGTCCCGGGCCACGGTGTAGGTCACGTTGGTCTTGTCGTACTGTCCCGAGAACTTGCCCGCGGCCAGGGGGTCGTTGATGGAGCGCGTGTAGATGGCGCTGATCCAGGTGTTGTACTGGTCGCTCCCCTCCTGGAAGAAGGGCCGCTTCTCGGGATAGAAGAGGGCGAAGGTGCTGTTGACGTCGATCTGACCGGCGTCCGACTCCACCTGGCTGAAATCCGGGTTCAAGGCGACCTCGGTCGAGGCGTTGGAGGCCAACCCGTACCGGACGTTGAGGGCGCCGTCGGCGTCCCCGTTGTCGTTCGCGAACCGGCTGGCCGGGTCGTGGTCGTCGGTCATGGCCCCCGTCTGCCTGCCGATCCCGGTGGCGATCAGCTCCAGGTTCTTCCCGGGGGTGATGTTCTCGACCCCGGTCAGGGTCCCCCACTGGCACATCCAGCAGGAATCGTCCCGGTTGATGGCCGCCCAGGCGTACTGCCGGCGCAGGTCCCGCTGGTGGTCCCTCCAGAAATTGATCCGCCACTCCTGGACCGGCCGGTCGGGAAACCGCAGGCTGGCGAAGGGAACCGCGATCTCCACCTGGTAGCCGTCCTCGGTGACCTTGCCCCGGGACTCCCACACGATGTCGAAGGCCAGCTCCTCCGTGCCGTCGGTGAGGACACGCAGGTCCCCCTGGATGCCGATCGGGTTCACGAACAGCTCGTAGCCCCAGGCCTGCTTCCCGTAGGTGTCGAACATCACCCCGAAATAGTCGTCGCTGAAGATGTGGTCCCGTTCGCGGAGCCCCACCCGCACCGTGGCCGGGTCGTCCCGGGCGATGAGAGCGAAGTACAGGTTGTGCTCGTCGTAGGTCACCCAGGCCTCGGATTCCACCGGGGGCTCCACCTGGTCACCGGGGGCCACTTCGGCGAATCCGCGGGCCACCGCCGCGCCCTTCCAGCCGGGGTCGTCCAGGTCCCCGTCGATGCGGATCGGCCCCGGGGCCCGGGTGAGGTGCAGGGTGGGGTGGAATTGGGGGGTGAAGCCGGCGCGGGCCGGCGCGGCGGCCCCGGCCACCCAGGCCGCGGCCAGGACCAGGATCGCCCTCGCCACGCGGGCGGGTCGGGCACGGTTCGGGAACGCGTTCACGACGACGTCCTTGGCTGGGGGCATTCCAGGCGGGCGAGGGAGGCTGGGAAGGCCAAATCTAGAGGCCGGGAGCCCCCGGGTCAAGGTCCGGGAACGGCGACGGCCAGGGTCTCGCCGGCCGCGCTCACGTTGAGACCGTGGTCCACGGCCCGGAGCCAGTACCGGTAGGTGGTCCCCGCGGTCACCGTCCGGTCCAGGAACTCCTCCCGGGGCACCGAGAAAAAGACCGAGGGGGGCAGGGCGGGGTCCCGGAAGACATCGTAGTGGTCCAGGTCCGGCTCCGGGTTGGCATCCCAGACCAGCCGGACCTCGCCCACCTCCACCGCCGCCGCCCGCAACCCCGAGGGCGCCCCCGGCGGGGTCATGTCCGCCCGCACCGGGACCGCGGGGGTAGGCCTGCTCTCCACTCCGGCCGGGCTCAGCGAAGCCAGCCGGTACCAGTAGTCGGCCCCGTCGATCACGTCGGGGTCGACGTAGGAGCGGTCCAGGATCAGGGCCCCGTTCACCCGCCGGAAGGACGTGTCGGCCGGTTCGCCGCTCCCCTCGGCCCGGTAGAGGTTCCAGCCGTCGATGAAGGCGAAGATGCGGTCCTCGCTGTTCCAGTCCAGGGCCACGCCGTTCACGAAGGGGAAGGCCTCCAGGGCGCAGCAGGACGGCCCGGGATCCCCGGCGCAGCAGAGGGGGATGGAGGCGGGATCGCTGAAACCGGGTGCGGGCTCCACATCGTGGCCGCAACCGAAGCCGCCCGCGGCCAGCGCCAGGACCACGACCGGCGCGCCCGGGCCGAGGCGGCCCCTCACCGGCGCCACCCCCAGGCCGGGCTGGTGGCCACGGCCAGAGTCCAGCGCGTCCCGGCCAGGGTGTTCTCTCCCATCACCGTGGACCGCACCTCGAGTTCCAGGGCCAGACCCCGGCCGGCACGGACCGAGGCGGTGGCCGTCGCTTCCAGGTAGCGCGGGTCCGCCGCCGCCGGATCGAAGCGGGCTCCCCCGGCCTCCGGGGCCGGGGCCGGGTTCCCGGTGGCCGCGGCCCCCCGGAGTTCGGCCCGGAACCCGAGCCGCGGGGCCGCGTTCCATCCCCCGCCCACCGCGCCCCGGACCTGGTTCCGGAAGGCTCCGCCCCGGAACCGGTATTCGAGTTCCGTGGTGCCCCAGAGGCCGCCGGCGGAGGTACCGGCCAGGAGCATCAGCGCCAGATCGGTCACCCCGGAACCCAGGGCCGGATAGTCCGCCACGTCGTATCCGGTGGGAAAGGAGACCATGGCCGCCGCCGAAGTCACAGTGCGGCCGCGGTTCCAGAGGGCGCGCTTCACGCCGAGGGTGAGGTCGGTGAACCCGCGGGTGGTGAACACGGCCGAGGGCTGCTGGGCCCGGAGGCGGCTCCATCCCGCGGCGAGGATCGCATTCCAGCCCCGACGCACCCCAGCCTCGGTGTAGAGCGACAGCGCCAGATCCTGGTAGCGCGCGTCCCGGAACCCGCCTCCGGAGGTGTCCCACTGCACGCGATCCCCCGTCGCGTCGAAGCGCTCACGCGTGGTCAGGACCCCGCCGGCCACCCGGACGTAGGCGGTGCCCTCGTCCTGGAGCCAGGCTCCGGCCCGGGCGGCCCCCGGACCCAGGAGCGCAAGACCCAAGGTCAGGATGAGCGGACGGGCGGCCCGCACCGCACTCATCCCACCGGCCCGCCCCGCCAGACCTCGGGAAGAGCGCTCGCCGCGCCGCCGTCCAGGAGCCACGACGCCTCCCCGGTCCCCGTCACCATGCGGGCCGGAACCCGGGGCGAGGCGGCTTCCGCCTGGAGGGTGCGGGCCACCGCCGGGGCCTTCCCCTCCCCGGCCACCAGGAACAGGGTGTGCCGGGTGGCCCCCAGCGCGGCCGGGGTCAGGGTCACCCGGGAGCTTCCGTCCGGGTGCCGGGTGGCCGCGGCCAGATGGGCGCCGAAGTCCGGCCAGTCCCCGGCCGGGAACAGGGAAGCCACGTGACCGTCCTCGCCCAGCCCGAGGAGCACCAGGTCGAAGAGCGGCACGCGCTGGGACCAGACGACCAGGCCCCGGTGGGCCTTCTCCGCGGCGCGATCCGGGGGATCCTCGCCGCGGATGCGCAACACCCGGTCCCCGGGAATGCCCAGGGGATCCAGGAGGGTGCGCCGGGCCATGCCGTAGTTGGACTCCGGGGCTTCCGGGGGCACCATGCGCTCGTCGCTCCAGGTGAACCGGGTGCGGTCCCAGGGAAGGGCCGGATCCGCGGCGGTCCGGGCCAGGGTTTCGTACACCAGGATCGGGGTCCCCCCGCCGGCCAGCACCACCCGCGGGGCCGGCGCCGCTCCGACCAGCGCCGAGCGCACCGCGTCCAGCACCCCGGCCAACCAGGCCGGGCCGCTCTCGAACACGCGGACGGCGTGGCCGGCGGGCAGACCGGGAGCGTTCACGCGTTCCTTCCGAAGCGGGTAGCGAAGTCCATGGCCTGGGCGGTGACCTGGTCGGACCCGAGGCGCTGAAGAAGCTGGACCACGGCGGCGGCCCGGCTGATCTTGGCCTGGTGATGGCGGAAGACCGGGGTACCGTCTTCCCGCTCCACCACGATCGCCCGCTGGCCGGGGTTGCGGCGCCAGGTCACCGAGGTGCCGGAAAGAACCGTCCGCACCGAGAACAGACACACGCCCTCGTCCACCGGCTTCCGGGTCACCACCTCCGCCCGGACCTCGCCCTGCGGCGACACGAGGGTGAATCCCGTCCCGGACGCCCGCACCGAGTCCGGATCCCACCCCAGGCGGGACCCCAGCCAGCCCAGGAGCAGCCAAGCCTTGAGCGTCCCTCCGGGGGCCTCGGTGGCCAGGACGGTGACTTCGCGGATCGCTTTCGGATCCAACCCGGCCGCCGGGTGGTCGAACCAGGAGGCGATGGCCCGCCGCCAGTCCAGGAGCCGGACCCAGAGCAGATCCCCCGCTTCGGGCCTTCCGCCCACCGAGTCCACGCAGCGGCCCCACCAGCGAAGCCCCTCCTCCAGGCTCAGGAACTCGCTGTCTCCCACCACCTGGTCCAGGGTGGCCCCCAACCGGTCCACCCAGTCGACGGTCCGGGGCGAGGCGTGCTCGGAAAGCGCGGCCACCGGAAGCCCTCCCACGCACAGGGACCGGATGGCACTGGCCACCCGGGCTCCGGTCTCCGGTCCCGCCGCCATCTGGATCACCTCGCTGCACAGGAGCGAGAAGACCCCGGGACGGCGCACGCAGGAGGCGCTCACCCAGGCTTCCACGTCCCCGGCCGCGCGGCCCGGGTCGGTCCGGACCAGGATCACCCGGGCCGGGTGGAGGCGAACCAGATCGGCCACCAGGTCGTCGGTCTCCTCGTCCTTCCCCACGGCCAGGGCCAGGGTGGAGTGGCAGGCCCGGGTGACCCCGCCGGGATGCTCCCGGGATTTCCCTTCCTCCCGCCACAACAGGCGCAGGTCGCGCTTCAGCGCGTCCACGTCCAGGCCGCGGTGCTCCTTTTCGCCGAGACGCACGAAGCCGGGGTTCCCAGTCATGGCTAGATCGACAACCACCGGCGTCCGTCCGCCTCGATGAGCCGGTTCGCCGCCTCCGGGCCCCAGCTGCCGGCCTCGTAGGAATGAGGGCGTTCCTCGGGATGCTCCTTCCAGGCCGCGGCGATGGCGTCCACCAGGCTCCAGGAGAGCTGCACCTCGTCCTCCCGGGCGAAGAGGGTCGAGTCGCCCTGGATGGCGTCGAGCAGGAGCCGTTCGTAGGCCTCCGGCGACTGCTCGCCGAAGGAGGTGCTGTAGCTGAAATCCATGCGCACCTCCTCGATGTGCATGGTCTGTCCCGGGGTCTTGGATTCGAAGGAGAGGGAGATCCCCTCCTCGGGCTGGATGCGCAGGCGAAGCACGTTGGGCCGGGCCCGGGATCCCGGCCGCCCCTCGAAGACCTCGTAGGGCGGGGTCCGGAAAACGATGGCGATCTCGGTCGAGCGCTTGGGCAGGCGCTTCCCCGTCCGCAGATAGAAGGGGGTGGACCCCCAGCGCCAATTCTCCACCCGGAACTTGGCGGCCAGGAAGGTCTCGGTGCGGGAGTCGCCGGCCACGCCCTGTTCCTGGAGGTAACCCGTCGCCTCCTGCCCCCCCACCGTGCCCGCGGCGTACTGGCCGCGGACCACCCGCCGGCCGACCTCCTCCGGGGTCGGAACACCGATGGCCCGGAGCACCTTCACCTTCTCGTCGCGCACCGACTTGGCCTCGAAGCGGACCGGCGGCTCCATGCAGACCAGGGTCAACAGCTGCATCATGTGGTTCTGCAACATGTCGCGGAGCGCCCCCGCCTCCTCGTAGAAGCCGGCCCGGGTCCCCACCCCCACCGACTCGGCCACCGTGATCTGCACGTGGTCCACGTGACGGCCGTTCCACAGCGGCTCGAAGATCCCGTTGTCCAGCCGGAAGACCAGGATGTTCTGCACCGTCTCCTTGCCCAGATAGTGGTCGATGCGGAAGATCTGGCTCTCGTCGAAGACGGCGTGGAGGGCGTCGTTCAGTTCCCGGGCGGTCTCCAGGTCCCGCCCGAACGGCTTCTCCACCACGATGCGGGAGTCCCCGGTCTCCGACGGGGCCCGGACCAGCCCGGCCTTCCCCAGCCCGGAGACGATGGTGTGGTAGGTGCTGGGCGGGGTGGCCAGGTAGAAGAGGTGGCAGCCGGGATGGTCCCGCGTCTCGTCGATGGACCGCAGGACCTCCTTGAGCCGGTTCCAGGCCGCGTCGTCGTCGAAGGTGCCGGCGATGTAGGCCAGGTCCCGGGTCAGCTGGTCCCAGACCTCGGGCTCCACCGGCGACCGCCGCGAGTGCTCGTCCACCGCGGAGCGCATCTCCTTCCCGAACCCCTCCGCGTCCCAGTCCCGGCGGGAGAACCCCACCACCCGGCTGTCGGGATGGAGGAGCCCTTCGTAGGCCAGGTTGTAGAGGGCGGGGAAGAGCTTGCGGTGGGCCAGGTCCCCGGTGGCCCCCAGGATGACCAGGGTGCAGGGGACCGGTTCCCGCTGCGACTCCATCCCCTCGCGGAGGGGATTGGTCTCCGGGACCGGGGCCGTGCCGCTCAAGACTTGGCCTTCCGCACCGCGTGCCCCCCGAACTGGTGGCGGAGCGCGGCCAGGACCTTGGCCTGGAAGGACACCGGCTGCCGGGAACGGAACCGGGTCATGAGGGCGGCGTAGAGCACCGGGGCCGGGATGTCCAGATCCACCGACTCCTGGAGCGTCCAGCGCCCCTCGCCGGAGTCGGCCACCTGGTCCCCGATGGAGGCCAGGTCCGGATCGTCGCCCAGCGCGTTCCCGGCCAGCTCCAGGAGCCAGGACCGGATGACGCTGCCGTAGCTCCAGATCTCGGTGAGCTGGTGGAGCCGGAACGGGAACGGGGAGGCGCGGAGGATCTCGAACCCCTCGGCGTAGGCCTGCATGAGGCCGTACTCCATCCCGTTGTGGACCATCTTCGAGTAGTGGCCCGCGCCATGGGGACCCACGTGGCCCCAGCCCTTGTCGGGGCCGGGAGCCAGGGTCTCGAACACCGGGCGCAGGGTCTCCACCGCCTCCTTCTCCCCCCCCACCATCATGGAGTAGCCGTTATCCAGTCCCCACACCCCGCCGCTCACCCCGGTGTCCACGAAACGGATCTCCCGCTTCTGGAGCTGCTCGGCGTGGCGCAGGGAGTCCTTGTAGTTGCTGTTGCCCCCGTCCACCACGATGTCGCCGGCGTCCAGGATCGTCTCCAGCCGGTCCACGGTCTCGTCGGTGGCCTTGCCCGAGGGCACCATGATCCACACCGCCCGCGGGGCGCCGAGGGCGTCGCGCAGTTCTTCGAGCGAGGCCGCGCCCCGCGCCCCCTCCGAGACCACCGCCTCGGTGGCCTCGGCGTTCACGTCGTGGACCACCACGTCGTGGCCGCCGCGAACGAGGCGGCGCGTCATGTTGGCGCCCATCTTCCCCAGGCCGATCATGCCCAGTTCCATCCGTACCTCCCGAGGTTGCCTTCCCGGCCGTCCATTGAAGACCCGGAATGTCCCCTGCGTCAATTGCTTACAGATTCCGGTCCCGAATCCGGAAATCCCATGGACCGGCTGCTATACTGTCGGTTTCCCGGCTGCCGCCCTTGGGGAGGAAACCACCATGAACCTCCGCGCGGTCCTGCTTTCCCCGCTCCTGGTGGGCCTGTCGAGTTGCATCTTCGCCGCCGACGGGACCGATGTCCCCACTCCGGATACTGAGTACCGGAGCTTGGATTCCCCGGAGAACGTTCTCCACAACCTGGTGCTGGCCGCCGGAAACCGGGAGATCGACCGGGTGGCCGAACTCCTGGCTCCGGAGTTCCACTTCCGGTTCCAGCCGGAGAACCCGGGCGGAACCGGCACCTGCGAGAGCGGCGACCTGGACCGGGAGCAGGAGCTGGCCGCGATCGGCGCCCTCCTGGCCGACCCGGAAGTGGCGTCCATCCGCGTGTCCTGGGTCCTGGGCGCGGCGGAACCGTCCACCGAGGTGGGCAAGGAAGGGCTGACCCGCATCCGCACCCTGCAGGCGTGGGTCCAGGTGGAAACCCGAACCGGGATCACCTACGGGGTGACCACGGCCCACCAGTTCCATTTTCGCACGGACGAGGGGGCGGCGGACGGTCCCCGCTGGCTCCTGGTGGAGTGGGAGGAAATTGCGGTTTCCGCCGACCCGTCGTTCATGGACGGCCCTACCCCGGTGAATTCGATCCGCCTCTGGAGACTCCTCTGCGACTACTCGGGGGAGTGAACAGACCCCGGCCGGAGCGGATCAGCCCTCGCGCCCGCGGCGGATGAGGTCCAGGAACTCGTTCCGGGTGCCCCGGTCGTCCCGGAAGGCGCCGAGCATGGCGCTGGTTACCGCCACCGAGTTCTGCTTCTGGACCCCGCGCATGGTCATGCAGAGATGGGTGGCCTCGATGACCACCCCCACCCCCAGGGGCTTGAGCAACCGGTCCAGGGTGGCCGCGATCTGGGTGGTGAGCCGCTCCTGCACCTGCAGGCGCCGGGCGTAGATGTCCACCAGCCGGGGGATCTTGGAGAAGCCGACGATGCGGCCCTGGGGGATGTAGGCCACGTGGGCCTTGCCCACGAAGGGGAGCAGGTGGTGCTCGCACATCGAGTACAGCTCGATGTCCCGGATGAGGATCATCTCGTCGGTGTCCTCGGCGAAGAGGGCGTTGTTCAGGACCTCCTCCGGGTCGGCCGCGTACCCCTGGAGCAGGTACCGCCAGGCCTCGGCCACCCGGGCCGGGGTGCGCCGGAGCCCCTCGCGTTCCGGATCCTCCCCCAGACCGGCCAGGAGGTCCCGGATCACCGCGGGGAGACCGGGCCCGGCGGTGCCGTCCGGATCCCCGGCGGCCGGCTCCCCGGAGAGGGGGGCGGCCAGGGGAGCGTGTTCATCGCGGGGAGCGTTCATGAGGGGGGATTCCTTTCCGGATCGCCGGCGGCGGCCGCCGGACCGAAGGTCTCGACGAAGGAACGGTCCGTCTCGTAGAGGCGGAGGCGGTGGAGCACGGCGGGCTCCGGGAAGAGAGGCTCCAGCATGAACCAGGCCGCCGTCACCAGGTTCTCCGCGGTGGGGATCCGGCCCTCCAGGGCGGGCAGGTCCCGGTTGAGATCGCGGTGGTCCACCCGGTCGGAGAACCCGGCCCGGACCCGGCGCTTCAGTTCCTTGAGATCGATCACCATGCCGGTCCGGGGGTCGGGTGCCCCCCGCACCGTGACTTCCAGGGCGTAGTCGTGCCCGTGGGGCCGCGCGCACTCGTGGAAGACCTCGCGGTTGTGCGCCTCGGTCCACTCGGGATTGGTGAGCTGATGGGCGGCGGAGAACCCCACCCGGGTGGTCAGGTAGAGGACGCCGTGTCGATCGGTCATGAAGGCTCTCCCGGATGGTCCGCGGTCCGCCAGCTCTCGAGCAGGCTGCCCCAGGCCGGGCCGGGCACGCGGCCCTGCACGAGACGGCCGGGGCCGCCGGCCTTCCCCCCGGCGGCGGCGACCAGGGAGAGCATCATAGCGCGGAGGGGGGGACGCTCGCCGGGAAGCGCCAGGACGAAGCGGACGTCCCCCCGGCCGTCGGCGGCATGCAGCAGCACCGGCTCCCGCCGCCGCTCGGCCAGGGCGGTGGCCAGCGGCCCCAGCCAGCCGGCCCGCCCGCGGTCCAACTCCCGCACGAAGCTCCCCGGCCCCGCGCCCTCCACCGACCAGGCCTCCAGGAAGCGCTCCCGCAGCTCGGCCTCGGCCGCCTCCAGACGAGTCCGCAGGTCCCGGGCCTCGGTCCGGAGCGCCTCCACCCGGATCGGAACCTCGAAGTCCCCGGTGGTGAAGGCCAGGGCCAGCTCCCGGAGCGCGCGGTGGCGCCGGGCGTAGTCGGCCACCGCCCGATCCCCGCAGACGAACTCGATCCGCAGCCCTCCCCGGCGGCGCTCGGTGCGCAGGATCTTCACCGGCCCCACCTCGCCCGACCGCAGGCAGTGGGTTCCGCAGCACGGGGTGGCGTCGAAGTCGCCGATGGCCACCACCCGGATGTCCCCGGCCGCCGGAGCTTCCTTGCGCATCCCGGCCGGCAGGTCCTCCGGGCGGGCGTACCGGTCCACCCGGACCGGCAGGTCGGCCAGGACCACCCGGTTGGCCTCGCCTTCCGCCGCCTCCAGCTCGGCCGGGGTGGGCTCCCGGTCCAGATCGACGGTGCAGGTCGCGGCCCCCAGGTGGAAGCCCACCGTCTCCGCCCCCGAGGTCCGGAGCAAGGCCCGGCTCAACAGGTGCTGGCCGGTGTGGTGACGGCGATGGTCCAGGCGGCGGTTCCAGTCCACCTCCCCCTGCACCGGGCCCGCGGGCAAGGCGCCCCGCACGCGGTGCACCACGGTCTCCCCCGCCTCGAACACGTCCAGGACGTCGAGCCCTCCGAGGGTTCCCGTATCGTGCGGCTGCCCCCCGCCGGTGGGGTAGAACGCGGTCCGGTCCAGCACCACGTCGGCCAGCCCCTCCGCCGCCGGGCGCACGGCCAGCACCCGGGCGCTGAAGGTTCTAAGCCCGGGATCCTCGTGGTAGAGTCGCTGCGTTCGTTCCATGTCCATTCCTGCGAGGAGGAAGCCCGACCGTGTCCGGTGGCCCTGACCGTTCCCCCGCCCCCTCTCCCTGGCCCGAGCGGGTGACCCGGGAGGGAAACACCGTCCGGACCGCGTTTCGCGTCCGCTACGCCGAGACCGACCAGATGGGCATGGCCTACTACGCCAACTACCTCGTCTGGTTCGAGGTCATGCGCGGCGACTTCATGCGCTCGGTGGGCGTGCCCTACACCAGCCTGGAGACGAAGGGCTACCGTCTCCCCATCATCGAGGCCCACGTCCGTTACCTCTCCCCCGCCCGCTACGACGACGTGGTGGAGGTGGCGGCCCGGTTGACCCGGGTCCGTTCCCGGATCGTCGCCTTCGACTACCGGGTGGAGTGCCAGGGCAGGCTCCTGGCCACGGGCTGGACCCGCCACGTTCCCATGGGGAGCGACGGGCGCCCCCGGGCCTTTTCCCGGGAACTTCTGGACGCCCTCCGGCCTTTCATGGACGAGGGATGACCCGCCCCGCCCCCCGGGGAGGCGCGTTTCTGCTATACTACTTGAGTGGGTACCTACCCACGGGCACTGAACCGAGGTCGAATGAAACGAATCCTGACTAGTTCGATTCTATTAACCTGTTGTGCGGGCGCCGTGTATGCGGGAACGCCCCGGCAGGCGCCGCCGCCCGATCTGGCCCCGGTGACCCTTCAGACCGCCGGAGCCGACCGCGCCTACCTCGACCCGGCCATGCTCAATTCCTTCCGCGGCTTCACCCCCCAACAGCCCCGGGACTCCCATGAGGACCTGGCCCGCCTCGCCTACAAGATCTCCTACGTCGGGACCATTCTCCTCACCGCCGACCACCTGGTGCGGTCGGTGGACTCGGTCCTTGACTCCATGAAGCTGACCCGGGACGACGGAACCCGGATGGTCATGCTCATGGAACCGAGATCGCGCGGATTCGAGGTGATGATCAAGCTCAGCCGGCCCATCGACTTCTGATCCGGTCCCCGGATCCGGCCGGCCTCCCCGTCTTCCCCCCCCGCGTCAGCTCTTGGTGCGTTCCTCTCGGATGATCTGCTTGGCCAGGGTGACCGCGGTGGTGCAATCGGGATCGTTGACCAGGCACTGGTCGATCGTGTCCTTGTCGCAGCCGCAGGTGCAGTACTCGGTGCGCAGCCGGTGGACGACCCGATTCACCTGGCTGGCGGTCAGATCCTCGAAGTCGATCTTGAGATAGCTGCCCCGCATGGTGATGTCGCCGGCCGTGTACACCGCGTTCGGATCGTACACCGTCTTGTAGGTGCCGGGTTCCGGGAGGGCGTCGGCGTTCTCCACGGCACCGGCGGCGGTATCGGCCGCTTCCGGGGTCATGGCCGGGGTTTCGTCGCCGACCGCATCCCGGCCGGAGGCGGTCTCGTTCATGGCCGCACCCGCATCCTGGTTCGCTGTGTCCTTGGCCGTCCCGCCCCCGCCGCAGGCAACGAGGGTGGCCGCGGTGAGCCCCGCCAGCACGCTCGTCCAGATGATCCTGATCACGTCTCGAATCTCCTTTCCTGGGGGCGCTAGGCCCCCCAACCGGTCACCCCATCCCGCGCCGGAATGCCGGGCGCCGGAGTAGAACATTGGATCATACCAGAAGACGCGCCTCCCCCGACAGCCCCGGAGGGCCTGCTCATTTGACGCTGTCCGGAACCGGTGCTACCTTGCTGACAGGGATTTGTCCCCGACAGCGCGGGGCAAAGGAACGGGAGCCATGGAAGCCGGGTGTCTCTTCTGCAGGATCGTGGGCCGGGAGCTGGACGCGGACATCGTGTTCGAGAACGAGTGGGTCACCGCCTTCCGCGACGTGAACCCGCAGGCTCCGGTCCACGTGCTGATCGTCCCCAAGGAACACGTGGCCACGCTCAACGACCTCCGCGCCGAACACCGGGACATGCTTTCGGAGTTGATGCTGGCGGCCACCCGGATCGCCCGGGACCAGGGCGTCCACGACGATGGCTATCGGCTCGTGGTGAACTGCCAGGAAGGCGCGGGGCAGTCGGTCTTTCACCTGCACCTGCACCTGCTGGGCGGGCGGCCGATGAACTGGCCCCCCGGCTAGACCGGTCATCGAGCCCCGGCGCGGGCGGACCAGGAATCCGGGGACCGCGGCCGGGGTATTTCCGGTGCAGCCAGGGCTGTCGTTTACGGGTCGATTCCAAGGGGCAAACGCACCCGCAGCCGCGGGCTACGGGGTGCTCAAACGTTGGCCACCCGGCCCCGGTTCCGGTACCGGCTCATCCGATTCCGGAACCCGAGGCTCGGGCCGCCGGCCCGGAGCACCCCCAGGATCCACTGGATCCTCAAACCGGTCCGGTTCTCGCAGTAACGTGAGACGGGCCAGGCACTTTCTGCATGTCACCCCCTCGACATCCTCTCCCAGGGCGGCGCCTCCGGGGACCGTTGCCGGACCCCCCGAGGCCACGGATGGCACGGACCTTGCTGATTAGACCCCCGGGGGTCCCAGGCGTAGCATGCCCGGCGGGGTCGGTCCAGGCACGGACCCCCCGCAGGGGGCACGGAACAGGAGTGAACCGGCATGACGCGAAAAGTCGATGTGAACTCTCTCATCGGACAACTCCAGGACACACGGTCCTTCCGGGAACTGAACTGGGAGGGGACCTTCCAGGACTACATCGACATTGTCGGTGAAGACCCCAGGGTCACCCGGACCTCCTACCAGCGCCTGCACGACATGGTGGTGAGCTACGGCACGGACGAGTACATCGACTCCAAGAAGCACATCACCCACTACCGTTTCTTCGACGATCCGGACAACCAGGGCGAGGACGCGGTCTACGGCCTGGACATCCCGCTCATGAAGATGGTCAACGTCTTCAAGTCCGCGGCCATGCGCTACGGCACCGAACGGCGGCTCATCCTGCTCCACGGGCCGGTGGGCTCGTCGAAGAGCACCATCGCTCGCCTGCTCAAGAAGGGCCTGGAGCGGTATTCCCGCACCCAGGAGGGACGCCTCTACTCCTTCGGCTGGGTGGAGAAGGACGCCTCCGGGAACGAGACGGTGAGCCAGTGCCCGGTTCACGAAGAGCCGATCCACCTCGTCCCCCGCGAGGTCCGGCCCGAATTCCTGAGCCAGGTGAACGACACCCTGGCCGACGACCAGCAGGTGTTCGTGGAGGGGGACCTCTGCCCCTACTGCCGGCGGAACTTCGAGGAACTGGAGAAGCGCTACGACGGGGACTGGACCAAGGTCCTCTCTCACGTCCGGGTGCGCCGGCTCCTGCTCTCGGAGAAGGACCGGGTGGGCATCGGCACCTTCCAGCCCAAGGACGAGAAGAACCAGGACTCCACCGAACTCACCGGCGACATCAACTACCGCCTGATCGCCGAGTACGGGACCGAGTCCGATCCGCGGGCCTTCAATTTCGACGGCGAGTTCAACATCGCCAACCGAGGCCTGATCGAGTTCGTGGAGGTGCTGAAGCTGGACGTGGCCTTCCTCTACGACCTCCTGGGCGCCTCCCAGGAGCACAAGATCAAGCCCAAGAAATTCGCCCAGACCGACATCGACGAGGTCATCATCGGGCACACCAACGAACCCGAGTACCGGAAGCTCCAGAAGAACGAGTACATGGAGGCGCTCCGGGACCGGACGGTGAAGATCGACATCCCCTACATCACCAAGCTCTCGGAAGAGATCAAGATCTACCTCAAGGACTACAATCCCTCCCAGATCCGCGGCAAGCACATCGCCCCCCATACCATCGAGATGGCGGCCATGTGGGCGGTGCTCACCCGCCTGGAGGACCCCAAGAAGGCGGATCTCACCCTGCTCCAGAAGATGAAGCTCTACGACGGCAAGCTGCTGCCCGGCTACACCGAGGACAGCGTGCGCGAACTTCGCAAGGAGACGACCCGGGAGGGCATGGACGGCATTTCCCCCCGCTTCATCCAGGACAAGATCTCCAACGCCCTGGTCACCGAGAACACCCGCTCCATCAACCCCTTCATGGTGCTGAACGAGCTGGAATCCGGGCTCAAGCACCACAGCCTCATCGACAACGAGGAGAAGCGCCAGCGGTTCCGGGAACTCCTGGGCGGGGTCAAAGAGGAGTACGAGAACATCGTCAAGAACGAGGTGCAGCGGGCCATCTCCGCCGACGAGGAGGCCATCGGCCGCCTCTGCGGGAACTACATCGACAACGTGAAGGCGTACACGCAGAAGGAGCGCGTGAGGAACAAGTACACGGGACGGGACGAGGAACCGGACGAGCGGCTCATGCGGTCCATCGAGGAGAAGATCGACATTCCGGAGAGCCGGAAGGACGACTTCCGCCGCGAGATCATGAACTACATCGGCGCTCTCGCCATCGAGGGGAAAACGTTCGATTACAAGATGAACCCCCGCCTCCAACGCGCTCTGGAGCTGAAGCTGTTCGAGGACCAGAAGGACACCATCAAGCTGACCTCCCTGGTCTCCAACACCGTGGACAAGGCGACCCAGGAGAAGATCGACATCGTCAAGAGCCGCCTCATCAAGAACTACGGCTACGACGAGGAGTCGGCCACCGACGTGCTCAACTTCGTGGCCTCCATCTTCGCCCGCGGGGACGCGGAGAGCTAGGAGCGAGGTGAGTCCAACTTGGTTCTCAAAATCGAACAGGATCACGGACGATTCCGGCAGATCGTCCGCGGCCGCATCAAGAAGGAACTGCGCCGGTACATCTCGCGCGGGGAACTGATCGGGAAGCAGGGGGAGAAGCTCATCTCCATCCCCGTCCCCTCCATCGACTTGCCCAACTTCCGCTTCGGGGAGAACCAGGGCGGGGTGGGCCAAGGCGAGGGCGACGCCGGGACCCCGGTGGACGGGCAGGGGGAAGCCGGGGCCGGACAGGCCGGGGACGCCCCCGGGTCCCACCTCCTGGAGGTCGAGATCTCCCTGGAGGAACTCGCCCGGATGCTCGGCGAGGAACTGGAGCTGCCCCGGATCGAACCCCGGGGCAAGCGCAGCGTGGTGAGCCAGCGCGACCGCTACCGGAGCGTGCGCCGCACCGGCCCCGAGTCCCTCCGCCACTTCAAGCGCACCTACCGCAAGGCCCTGCGCCGGCAATTGGCCTCCGGGACCTACGACCCGCGGAACCCGCGCATCGTGCCTATCCGGGAGGACCGCCTCTACCGCTCCTGGACCGAGACCGAGGAACCCCAGGCCAACGCGGCGGTGATCTACATGATGGACGTCTCCGGATCCATGGGGGACGAGCAGAAGGAGATCGTCCGCATCGAGGCCTTCTGGATCGACACCTGGCTCAAGAGCCAGTACAAGCGGGTGGAGACCCGGTACATCGTCCACGACGCCGCCGCCCGCGAGGTGGACTCCCACACCTTCTACCACCTGCGGGAATCGGGGGGGACCAAAATCTCCAGCGCCTACGAACTCTGCCGGCGGGTGCTGGAGGAAGACTACCCGGCGGACGAGTGGAACCTCTACCCCTTCCACTTCTCCGACGGAGACAACTGGGGCGGCGGGGACACCGAGGTCTGCGTCAAGCTCCTACAGGAGACCCTGCTCCCCGCGGTGAACCAGTTCTCCTACGGCCAGGTGGAGAGCCCCTACGGGAGCGGCCAGTTCATCAAGGACCTGGACGAGCACTTCGCCGGCGTGGAGCACCTGGTGGTGAGCAAGATCGACGGCAAGGAGGGCATCGTGGACTCCATCCGCACCTTCCTGCAGAAGGGCCGCTGACGTGAACACCCAGCTCAAACCGGACCTCCTGCGCACCAAGGCGCGGGTGGAGGAGTTGGCCCGGTCCCAGGGCCTGGTCTTCGATCCGGTCATCTTCGAGATGATCGACTACAGCCAGATGAACCAGATCGCGGCCTACGGGGGATTTCCCACCCGGTATCCCCACTGGCGCTTCGGCATGGAGTACGAGCGGCTGTCCAAGTCCTACCGCTACGGCCTCTCCCGGATCTACGAGATGGTGGTCAACACCAACCCGGTCTACGCCTATCTGCTGACCAGCAACACCGACATGGACCAGAAGCTGGTCATGGCCCACGTCTACGGCCACGCCGACTTCTTCAAGAACAACATCTGGTTCTCGCACACCAACAAGAAGATGATGGACGAGGCAGCCAACCACGCCACCCGGATCCGCCGCTACATCCACGCCCAGGGGCTGGAGAAGGTGGAGACCTGGATCGACGCCTGCCTCTCCCTGGAGGATCTCATCGATCCCCACTCCCCCTTCATCCGGCGCCGAGCCGCGGCCCCGGCAGGGGGCGACTCCGGCGACGGCGAGGGGGCCCGCCCCCTGGTCCGACGGCTCCGGAGCAAGGACTACATGGACAGCTTCGTGAACCCGCGCGAGTACCTGAAGGAGCAGGAGCAGCGGTTGCAGGAGGAGATGGATCGCAAGAAGCACTTCCCCGAGCACCCGGAGAAGGACGTGCTTCTCTTCCTGATCGAGCACGCCCCCCTGGAGCGGTGGCAGCGGGACGTCCTCTCCATCATCCGCGAGGAGGCGTACTATTTCGCCCCCCAGGCCCAGACCAAGATCATGAACGAGGGCTGGGCCTCCTACTGGCACTCCAAGCTCATGACCGAACGCCTGCTCACCGACGCCGAGGTCATCGACTACGCCGACCACCACTCGGGAACGGTCAGCATGCAGCCGGGGCGGCTGAACCCCTACAAGATCGGGATCGAGCTGTTCCGGGACATCGAGGACCGCTGGAACCGCGGGCGCTTCGGCAAGGAGTACGACGAGTGCGAGGACTTCGTCCGCAAGCGGGACTGGGACCTGGATCTGGGACAGGGCCGGGAGATGATCATGAAGGTGCGGCAGATCCACAACGACGTCACCTTCATCGACACCTATCTCACCGAGGAGTTCTGCCGCGACCAGAAGCTCTTCACCTTCGCCCACAACGAGCGCTCCGGGCACAACGAGATCCAGAGCCGCGAGTTCAGGAAGGTCAAGGAGCAGCTGCTCTTCTTCCTCACCAACGCCGGCCGTCCCTTCATCTACGTCCAGGACGCGAACTTCGGGAACCGGGGCGAACTCTGCCTGTGGCACCGCTACGAGGGACACGAACTCCAGCGCGACTACGCCGAGGAGACCCTTCGCAACCTGGCCCTCATCTGGAGGCGCCCGGTCCACGTGGAGACGGTGCTCGAGGAAACCCCGACCCGCCTCTCGTGCGACGGCGAGAAGTTCACCCAGGAAGAGGTCCAAACCCAGGTCTAACCCGGGCCTCCCCCTCCCTGGGCCGGACCGGAATGCCGCCCCCGCGGGCCCGGAGCCGGGGCAAAGGCCGGACCCCCGGCGTGCCGATAACTCCAGCGATGCATCCGCAACCGCAACTCCCAGCCGTGTACCCGGTCACCCCGGAACTCCAGATCCTGGAGAACCGCACCCGGTGGTGGCAGATCGCCCTGCCTCCGGTGACCGCCCTGACCGTGCTGCTCCTCCTGGGCGGCCTGGTCACCCGGCAGGGCCCGGCCGTCACCCCGGACTCGGTCCAGTACCTGAGCGCCGCCCATCACGTGGCCCGGGGAGAGGGGGTCACCACCTCGATCACCGAGCTGACCACCGCCCGGCCCCGGGTTCCCTTCGCGGCCTGGCCCCCGCTCCTGCCGGTCGGCCTGGGCCTGCTCATGAAGGAGGGCGTCTCCCCCTTCATCGCCCCGCGGATCCTGAATCTCTTCTGCCTGGCGCTGTCGGTGTTCGCGCTGGGATGGGTGGCCCGGGAAGCCGGGGGAACGGGCGCCGCCTCGGCCACGCTGTATCTCTACGCCGTGTGCTTCTACCCGGTCCTGATCGCCGGCTTCGTCTGGTCCGAGCCGCTCTACGTGGCCCTTTCGCTCCTCAGCCTGGGCTTCGTGGGCCGGGGGCTCCGCAGCCGGGGCCGGTTCCCCTGGGCGCTGGCCGCGGCCGGGGCCCTGGCCGGCGGGACCATGCTCACCCGCTACATCGGGTTCACCCTCATCGCGGCCACCGCCGCCGGTCTCTGGCTCCTGCTCCTGCACCGCTCGCCCCGGGCCCTGGCCGCCGGGCTCGCGGCCTACCTGGTTCCGGCCGGGCTCCTGGGCGGGGGCTGGCTCCTGCGCAACCGGCTGGAGACCGGATACTTCTTCGGCGAGGCCCGCCCCGAGGCCTGGTTCGGCTGGGACCGCGTGCTGGCCGACGCCGGAAGGTCCCTGTGGTTCGACTGGACGGGACCGATCGCCCGGCATCCCGGACCGGCGGCGGCGATCCTGGCCGGCGCCGGAGCCCTGGGCGCCCTCGTGATCCTGGGTTACCTGGTCAGCCGTCTCCGGCTGCTGCGGTTCACCCCGCCGGATTCCGGCGGGGGCCTGGCATTCGTCCTCTGGCTGTACGTGGTGGCCTTCCTGCTCGGCATGATCTTCCTGTCCCGCACCGTGGGCTTCGATCCCCTGAACACCCGGTACCTGGCCCCCTGCTACCCCGCGGCCCTGGTGCTGGCCGTCATGGTCGCCCGCTACCTGAGCGGGGTCGACCGGCGGCGGCCCCCGGGAAACCGGGCCCGGAACCTGGTGGCCACCGCGCTGGTCCTCCTCGCCCTGCCTCAGCTGGCCGCCACCGCCACCCTGGTCCTGGGAACCGGCCACGAGGAACGCACGGTCAGCTATCCGTACTGGACGAGCACGCAGTGGGACGATCCCGCCTGGGACGCGGATCCGGGGCTGGCCCGGGCCGAGACGCTGGCCAGGACCGGAATCGTCGTCTCCAACCTGTGGGACCTGGTGGGCATCCGGAGCGGCGGCGCCACCAAGGCGCTGCCCGAGGTGACCTGGCCCGGCTATCCCGAGCGCCTGTGGGACCTGCCGGGAGCGGTGATCGCGGTGAACCGCACCCTGCGTCCCTACCGGGCCACCGTGGAGGATCTCCGCCGTCTGGCCGCCGAGACCGGCCGTCTGGAACCCCTGGGGGACACCGGGGACTGGACCTTCTTCCGGATCCTGGACGGGCCGGGGAGGGGGAGGGTGTCATGACCGCGCGGCGTCTCCCGCTCCCGGCCTTCCTGCCCGCCCTGGCTTTCCTGCTCGCCCCGGCGCCGGCCGCTCCGGCTTCGGGGGCACCCGCCTCCGGATCGGCGCGGGCCGACTCCCTGATCGCCCTGGCCCAGCGCGCGGGCCGGGAAGGCAAGCCCCGGTTGGCCATCACCCGGTATCGCGAGGCCGAGCGGGCCGCCCCCGGCCGGCGGGACGAGATCCAGGCCGCCCTGGCCTTCCAGTATGCCTGGGCCGGCGACCTGGACCGGGCCGGCACGGCCTTCGACGCCGCCCTGGCCGCGGATCCCGGGAACTACGATCTCCGGATGGGCCGGCTCCTGGTCACCAACTGGAAGGGCCACCACCTGGCCGCCTGGAAGGGATACGCCGACCTGGTCATGGACTACCCGGAACGGGCCGGGCCGCTGGTGGGCCTGGCCGCGGCCCAGAACTGGGCCGGGCGCCCGGACCTGGCCCGGCACAGCCTGACCTGGTCCCGCAAGCTCGAACCCCGGAACACCGACGCCGCCCGCCTGGAAACGTCCATCCGGAACGCCCTGCGGCCGGACGCCGGGGTCTTCTACGACTGGTCCGAGGACTCGGACGACTACCAGGTGAACGGGGTGTGGGCGGAGGCGGGATTCTCCCCGCACCCCCAGGTCCGCCTGGTCCCCTTCGTGAACCGGCTCGGCATCCGGCAGCCCCTGGCCCCGGACGTGGACGAGACCTGGCTGGGGCTGACGGTGGCGGCCCGGCCCGCCACCCGGCTCGGCTTCCGCGGCCGGCTCTCGGTCCTGGCCGACCGCACCGACGGCGCCACCTACGCGCCCCTCACCGCCTCCACCACCCTGGACTGGACCCTGGGCGACCGGGTCCGGGTGAGCGGCAACTTCGAGCGCTTCGCCGTGGTCTCCTTCCGCACCTTCCCGGAGAAGATCACCGGCGAGGTCTACGGCGCCGCCGTCCAGTTGCGACCGGACTGGTTGACCCGGGTGGACCTGACCGCCGATCTGGCCCGCTACGCTCCGGTGGCCGGCTTCGAGACCAACCACCGCCGGCAGTTCCGGGTCGCCGCCTCCCGCCAGGTGTGGGCCCCGATCCGGCTGCGCCTGGGGGCCAGCGGCCGTGTCCTGGACTTCCAGAAGGTCCAGGACAACGGCATCTGGACCCCCGACGACTTCTGGGTGGCGGCCGGTTTGGTGGAATGGAACTGGGGACCCCGGGACGGCCGGTCGGTGAGCGGCGGGGCCGAGATCGGTCCGGCCCGCGAGGCTGGCGGCGACGTGACCTTCTTCGCCTCCTGGCACCTGGCCTACTCCCAGGCCCTGGGTCGCGGCCTGGGCCTGGAGATCTCGGCCGGCCACAGCGAGGGGAACGTGGAATCCTGGACCGGCTACGACCGCTCCTACGCCCACGCCGGGCTCCGGATCCGCTTCTAGCCCGGGACGAGTCCCGTAAACCATTGCTTCACTGTGCCTTGTAGATCCGATAAGCAGCCCGGGACGACCGGCTTCCCGGGAAAAACCCACTCCGCCCGGGCGTTTCTAATCCTCCCCTAACATTCAGCCTGTATACCTGTTCCGCGGAGCGCCCCCGACCTTCCCGGCGCGATGGGGAACGATGGCCAGCATTTCACGATTCGTCGAACAGGAGAGCGTCGCCACGCGCTCGGACCGGCATCGCCGAGCCGACGCGTTCTTCAAGGGCCTGACCCTGGCCGCGGCCTGTCTGGTCATCCTGATCATGGTCGGGATCTTCCTCCAGCTGGTCCGGGACTCCCTCCCCTCGCTCCGGGCGTTCGGCCTCCGCTTCCTGATCACCGACAGCTGGAACCCGGTGACCGGGAAGTTCGGCGCCCTCTCCAGCATCTACGGCACCCTGGTCTCCACCGCCATCGCCATGCTCATCGCCTTCCCCCTGAGCCTGGTCAGCGCCATCTTCCTGGTCGAACTCGCCCCGGCCCGGCTGGGCCGGCTGGTCGGGTACGGCATCGAACTCCTGGCCGCGGTCCCCAGCATCATCTTCGGCATGTGGGGACTGTTCGTGTTCGCCCCCTACCTGGCCGATCACGTCCAGCCCGGGCTGCAGCGGGTTCTCGGGTTCCTCCCCCTCTTCCAGGGACCTCCGATGGGGATCGGCATGCTGCCGGCCGGGATCATCCTGGCGCTGATGGTCCTCCCCTTCACCACCGCGGTCATGCGCGACGTGCTCCGCATGGTGCCTCCCATGGTGAACGAGGCCGCCTACGGCATGGGGGCCACCACCCTGGAGGTGGTGCGCCGGGTGACCGTGCCCTACGCCGTCCAGGGGATCCTGGGGGCATCCTTCCTGGGCCTGGGACGGGCCATCGGCGAGACCATGGCCATCACCTTCGTGATCGGCAACGACCACGGGGTGAACGCCTCGCTGTACGCGGCCGGGAACAGCATCGCCTCCACCCTGGCCAACGAGTTCACCGAGGCCTCGGATCCGCTCTACCGGAGTTCCCTGATCGAACTCGGGCTGGTGCTCTTCGTCATGACCCTCCTGGTCCAGGTGGTGGCCCACCTCTGGCTCCGGCGGGTGAAACGGGCCATGGGAGAGGGACAGTGAAGCGGCGTCCCTTGTGGGTCCGGAAGCTCCCCGACCAGGTGTTCAAGGGGGTGGCCACGGTCTCCTCGGTGGTCGGGATCTTCTTCCTGGGCTGGATCCTGGTCGTGGTCGTGCACCGGGGCATCGCCGCCATCAGCCCCTCCTTCTTCACCGATCTGCCCTCGCCGCCGGGGGTGGCCGGCGGGGGATTGGCCAACGCCATGCTCGGCACGATCATGATGACCTTCATGGCCGCGGTGGTGGGGGTGCCGGCCGGGGTCCTGTGCGGGGTCTACCTGAGCGAGTACGGCCGCGGGCGCCTGAGTTCCGTCATCCGGTTTCTCATCAACGTGATGATGGGGATCCCCTCCATCATCATGGGCCTCTTCATCTACACCCTGATCGTACTCCCCATGGGCCACTTCTCCGGGTACGCGGGAGGGGCGGCCCTGGCCCTCCTCATCCTGCCCATCGTGGCCCGCACCACCGAGGACATGCTGGCCCTGGTTCCCAACGCCCTCCGGGAATCCGCGCTGGCCCTGGGCACCCCCCGCTGGCGGGTGACGGTGGGAATCCTGTTCCGGGCGGCCCGGAACGGCATGATCACCGGCATCCTGCTGGCCGTGGCCCGGGTGGGGGGCGAGACCGCGCCGCTTCTCTTCACCTCGCTCAACAGCCCGTACTGGCCTTCGAACCTCAACGAGCCCACCGGCAACCTGACCGTCACCATCTTCAACTACGCCATGTCTCCGTACCCCGACTGGCAGCGGAACGCCTGGGGCGCTTCGCTCCTCATCATGATGGGCGTGCTCGCCCTCACCATCGCCGCCCGTCTGGCCATCCGGGAGAGACGCACATGAGGACCATCCCCTTGGAAGAAACGGGAAAGCAACCAACCTCCGCCGTTCCGGGACCGGCCCTGGACGGGACCGTCCCCGGCCGCACCGCGACCCCGGCCACCGAGCCGGCCAGCAAGGTGTCGGTGCGCGACCTCTCCTTCTTCTACGGCGACCAGCAGGCCCTGTTCGAGAACGACCTGGAGATCGCGGAGAACCGGGTGACCGCCATCATCGGCCCCTCGGGCTGCGGAAAATCCACCCACATCCGGGTCTACAACCGGATCTACGGGCTCTACCCGGACCAGCGGGCGGAAGGGAAGGTGATCCTGGACGGCGAGGACATCCTCTCCCCCAAGGTGGACGTGATCGGGCTGCGCCGGAAGGTGGGAATGATCTTCCAGAAGCCCACCCCCTTCCCCATGAGCGTCTTCGACAACGTGGCCTACGGTCTCCGCATCCACTACCGGCTCCGCCGCTACGAGGTCGAGAAGCGGGTGGAGAAGGCGCTCCGGTCCGCGGCCCTGTGGGACGAGGTCAAGGACAAGCTGGACAAGCCCGGTACCGCCCTCTCCGGCGGCCAGCAGCAGCGCCTGTGCGTGGCCCGGGCCCTGGCCGTGGAGCCGGAAGTGCTCCTCATGGACGAGCCGACCTCGGCCATCGACCCGGTGGCCACGGCCAAGATCGAGGAACTGGTCGAATCGCTCAAGAGCGACTACACCATCGTCATCGTCACCCACAACATGCAGCAGGCGGCCCGGGTGTCCGACTACACCGTGTTCTTCTTCAAGGGCCACATCGTGGAGTTCGGACCCACCAACCAGATCTTCACCAACCCGGCCAAGAAACAGACCGAGGACTACATCACCGGCCGGTTCGGTTAATGGCGTCTTCCCGGAAGGGGAACCCGTCCTGATGTCGAAGCGACTGACCAGGGAGATCGGCGATCTCAAGCAGGAGATCCTCGGGCTGGGGACCGCGGTGGAGGACCGGGTCCGCCTGGCCGTGGCCTCCATCCACGGACGGGACGCGGTCCTGGCCGCCCGGGTGATCGAGGGGGACCGGGAGATCGACGAGATGGAGGTCGATCTGGAGGAGGAGTGCCTCAAGGTCCTGGCCCTGCACCATCCGATGGCCGTGGACCTCCGCTACATCATCGCCCTGCTCAAGATCAACAACGACCTGGAGCGGGTCGGGGACCTGGCCGTGAACATCGCCGAGCGGGCGGTGGTGCTGGCCTCGCTCCCCCCCTTCCGGATGCCCATCGACTTCGACGCCATGGCCTCCCAGACCCAGGACATGCTGCGGAAGAGCCTGGACGCCCTGGTCCTCCTGGAGCCGGAGACCGCCCGCCGGGTCTGCCTGCAGGACCGGATCGTGGACGACCAGAACCGGGAGACCTACCGGATCGTCCGTCGCGAGGTCCAGGAGGATCCGGCGCGCCTGGACTACCTCATCCACCTCCTGAACGTCTCGCGGTGCCTGGAGCGGATCGCCGATCACGCCACCAACATCGCCGAGGACGTGATCTACCTGAGCCAGGGGGAGATCGTCCGCCACCACGCCACCTAGACCCGGACCGCCGGGGAAGCGGTTCCGGGGGCTCCGGAGAGGCCCGGAGGGAGGCCCAGCGCCCGCTAGATTCATTCCCGACCGGGGGTTAGAATCGTCGCTTGCCCGAGCGCCCTCTACCCCTCGAGGTGGGAATGTCCCGAGAACACATCCTGGTCGTGGACGACGAGAAGGACATTCGCGAACTCGTCCGGCATCACCTGGAGAAGGACGGGTACGTGGTGAGCGAGGTCGGCCTGGGGGAGGAGGCGGTCCCCCGGGCCCGCAAGGTGCGTCCCGACCTCATCCTGCTCGACCTCATGCTCCCCGGGGTGGACGGCTTCACCGTCTGCCGGAGCCTCAAGCAGGACGAGACCGTCCGGGACATCCCGGTGATCATGCTCACCGCCAAGGGCACCGAGGCCGACATCGTCACCGGCCTGGAACTGGGGGCGGACGACTACGTGACCAAGCCGTTCAGCCCCCGCATCCTGGTCGCCCGGGTGCGCAGCGTGCTGCGCCGCCGGCGGGAGGCCGGGGGCGGGGCCGAGGCCCCGGAGATCCGGCGCCGGGACCTGGTCATCGTCCCCGCCCGGCACGAGGTGCGGGCCGGCGACCGCACGGTGGAACTCACCGCCACCGAGTTCGCCATCCTCAGCCTCCTGGCCCGCCGTCCGGGATGGGTGTTCACCCGGAACCAGATCATCGAGGCGGTCCGGGGGGACCAGTACCCGGTCACCGACCGCTCGGTGGACGTCCACATCACCGGCCTGCGGCGGAAGCTGGAGGCGGCCGGGGAGCTGATCGAGACCATCCGGGGGGTCGGCTACCGGTTCCGCGAGTGATTGTCCCCCTTCAAGTGATTTCCCAGCAATGGATTACGCCCCAAGCCCGGTCCTCGACGATTCCTAACACTCCGCTCAAGACCTCCTAACACACGAGGTGCACAGTGCCCCCGATCCGGACGGACCGCGGCGCGGCCGGCACCGGCAAGGGTCGAAGTGAAAGGAGACTCGATCTCATGAACAAGCGTCTTCGGAAGTTGCTCATCGCGACCGGCGCCCTGGCCATGGTGGCCGCGGCCGGGAACGTCGCGGCGGACACCATGATCTCGGGTGCGGGGGCGACGTTCCCCTACCCGATCTACGCACAGTGGGCGGACGCCTACAACAAGCAGACCGGGGTGAAACTCAACTACCAGTCCATCGGCTCCGGGGGCGGCATCGCCCAGATCAAGGCCAAAACGGTGGACTTCGGGGCGTCCGACGCCCCCCTGACCGCGGAGGAACTGGAGAAGGCCGGGCTCATGCAGTTCCCGATGATCATGGGGGGCGTGGTTCCGGTGGTAAACGTCAAGGGCGTCGGGGCCGGGAAGCTCAAGCTGTCCCCCGGGCTCCTGGCCGACATCTACCTGGGCAAAGTGACCAAGTGGAACGACGCGGCGGTGGCCGGGACCAACCCCGGTCTCACGCTGCCGGACAAGGCCATCACCGTGGTCCATCGCAGCGACGGCTCCGGCACCACCTGGATCTACACCAACTACCTGGACAAGATTTCCCCCACCTGGCACGAGAAGGTGGGCACCGACAAGGCGGTCGAGTGGCCGGCCGGCGTCGGGGGCAAGGGGAATGAGGGGGTCGCCGCCTACGTGCAGCGGATCGACGGCTCCATCGGGTACGTGGAGTTCGCCTACGCGCTCCAGAACAAGATGGCCTACGTCCAGCTCCAGAACAAGGACGGTAAGTTCGTCTCCCCCACCATCGATTCCTTCATGGCCGCCGCGGCCAACGCGGACTGGATGAGCGCTCCCGGGTTCTACCTGGTCCTCACCGACCAGCCCGGCGAGACCAGCTGGCCCATCACCGGCGCCTCGTTCATCCTCATGCACCGGGAGCAGGAGAAGCCGGAGACGGCCCAGGCCGTGCTCCAGTTCTTCGACTGGTGCTACAAGAACGGGGACGAGATGGCGCAGAAGCTGGACTACGTGCCCATGCCGGACAACGTGGTCGAACTGGTCCAGGGCGCCTGGAAGGCCGGCCTGGCCGGCCCCCAGGGCAAGGGACTCTGGCCCTAGACCGGCCGACGACGACCGGGGACACTCCCCGGTCGTCCCGTTTTCAGGGCGCGGCCGTTTCCGGACCGCGTCGCGATCCAAGACACCAGCGGAAGGAGTGATTACGTGAACCGCTTGTTCCTGGCATTGGCGGTGATCGGAACGACCGTGGCGGGCCTGGCCGGAATGTCGGTACCTCGCGCGGCCGCCGACGGCACCGACCTGCCCAAGGCCCTGCAGGGGCTCAAGATCGGAGGCGTCTCCTACATGGCCTACATGGCCGGGAAGGCGAACGACGAGACCATGAACCAGTTCGATCTGAAGCGCGGCTACCTGGACGTCCAGAAGACGATCACCCCCTACCTCACCGGCCGGTACACCACGGACCTGACCCGGCTATCCTCCGGGGACTTCGAGATCCGGATGAAGTACCTGTACGGGAAGTTCACCTTCAACGCCGGCTCGTTCCTCACCCAGCCTAACGTCGAGTTCGGCCAGGGCCACGCCCCGTACCACGACTTCTGGGAGGCCATCAACGGCTACCGGGTCCAGGGCACCATGTTCCTGGAGCGGAACGGGGTCATGAGCAGCGCCGACGTCGGGGTGGTCTTCGGATCCAACCTGGGCGGCGAGATGGACGCCGACTACAAGAAGAACGTGAACGGCCACTACGCCGGGAAGTACGGGTCGATCCAGGCCGGCATCTACAACGGCGGGGGCTACCACGCCAAGGAGATGAACGAGAACAAGGTGCCCGAGGCCCGTCTCACAGTGCGGCCCCTGCCCATGCAGGCGCCGGGGCTCCAGATCACCGCCTTCGGGGTGGCCGGAAAGGGCAACGTGGCCCGCACCCCCGGGGAGCCGCTCCCCGATTTCCGGGTGCTCAACCTCATGGTCTCCTACGAGAGCCCGCGGGTCACCCTGACCGGCGAGGGCTACGCGGGGACCGGGAACCAGGGCGGCTCCTGGGTGGACGGCTCCGGAAACTCGCGGAACCAGAACGGGTATTCGTTCTTCGGCAAGGTGAAGTTCGACCCGGAGAAGCCCTGGGGAGTCATGGCCCGCTACGACCACTTCGACAGCGACATCCACGTGGACACCAACGACGAGCTGGACCGGGTGATCGGCGGGGTCTCCTACAGCATGTCCTCGGGGGCCATGTGGCTGGTGGACGTGGAGCGCGTCATGCACTCCACCGACGGCACGCCCGACGACACCACGGCCGAGCTGGCCCTGCAGATCAAGTACTAGATTCCGCTTCGCACCTGCGTTCCATCCCCGGTTTCTCCCCCCGGATGGAACGGGTTCGGGCGCACCTCCCCCCCTTGCGGGGGGGAGGCCACCCCGGCCTCGCCCTCCTCCCTCTCCCCGTCCTTCCGGACGCCCGCTCCGGGGCCCTGCCCAGGCCGGGCTCGAGACCATGGGTTCCACCGCAGACCGCCGTTCGCTATAGTCTTCCGCCTCGAACCGGCCAGCCGCATCGAACCGGGAAAGCACAGCGTCCGGGGCGGGTTGGCCGCCCCTCGTCCATTGGTTACAATCCACGGGTCCCAGGATCCCCAGTCGCACCCGAGCGTGTCAGGCGGAGGAGAAAGATGATGAACGCCAAGGAATTCCGTAACGAACCCTTCACCGACTTCTCCAAGCCCGAAAACCGGGAGGCCCAGGAAAAGGCCCTGGCCGGCGCCCGCCAGAACCTGGGCAAGGAGTATCCGCTGATCCTCGGCGGCAAGGAGATCCGCACCGCGGAGAAGCTCACCTCGGTCAACCCGGCCAAGAAGAGCGAGGTGATCGGGATCTTCCAGCAGGGCACCCAGGAACTGGCTCTGGCGGCCCTGGACGAGGGCTGGAAGGCCTTCGAGACCTGGAAGCGGGTTCCGGCCGCCGAGCGGGCCGGGGTGGCCATGAAGGCGGCCGACATCATGCGGCGGCGCCGGTTCGAGGTAAACGCCTGGATGATCCTGGAGGCCGGCAAGTCCTGGCCCGAGGCCGACGCCGACACCGCCGAGGCCATCGACTTCCTCGACTTCTACGCCCTGGAGATGCTCCGTTACGACGGGCCGCAGCCGGTCACCCCGGTCCCCGGGGAGAAGAACGAGCTGCGCTACATCCCCCTGGGCTGCGGCCTCAGCATTCCGCCCTGGAACTTCCCCATGGCCATCCTCACCGGCATGACCTCGGCCGCCTGGATCAGCGGCAACACGGTGGTGCTCAAGCCCGCCTCCGCCACCCCCATGATGGGCTGGCTCTACATGGAGATCGTGCGCGAGGCCGGTCTTCCCGGCGGCGTGGTCAACTACCTGACCGGTCCCGGCAAGCACGTGGGCAACACCCTGGTCGAGCACCCCCGGACCCGGTTCATCTGCTTCACCGGATCCAAGGAGGTCGGCCTGGGCATCAACGCCAAGGCGGCCCAGCACCGCGAGGGCCAGATCTGGATCAAGCGGGTGGTGGCGGAGATGGGCGGCAAGGACTCCATCATCGTGGACCGCGAAGCGGACCTGGACGCGGCGGTGGACGGGGTGGTGGCCAGCGCCTTCGGCTTCCAGGGCCAGAAGTGCTCGGCCTGCTCCCGGGCCATCGTGGACGAGCCGCTCTACGACTCGTTCATCGAGAAGCTCACGGCCAAGGTCGGCACCCTCACCCAGGGCGATCCCGTCGATCCCGCCTACACCATGGGGCCGGTGATCGACCAGGCCGCCTACGACAAGATCATGTCCTACATGCCGGTCGGGAAGCAGGAAGGCAAGCTCCTGGCCGGGGGCGAGGGGGACGACAGCCAGGGCTTCTTCATCCGTCCCACCGTATTCAAGGACATCGATCCCATGGCCCGCCTCTCCCAGGAGGAGATCTTCGGCCCGGTCCTGGCCGTGATCAAGGCCAAAGGCTGGGATGACGCCCTGGCCATCGCCAACAACACCGAGTACGGCCTCACCGGCGCCGTCTACACCAGGAACCCCGAGAAGCTGGAGGAGGCCCGGGAGCGGTTCCACGTGGGGAACCTCTACCTGAACCGCAAGTGCACCGGGGCCCTGGTCGGCGGCCAGCCCTTCGGGGGCTTCAACATGAGCGGCACCGACTCCAAAGCCGGAGGCAGGGACTACCTGCTCCTCTTCCTCCAGGCCAAGTCCATTTCAGCGAAGGTGGTATGACGAACACCCCCACGCTCTCCGTCATCATTCCCGTCTTCAACGAGGAGCGCACCATCGAGAAGGTGGTGCGCTCTGTCCGCGCGGTGGACATCGACCTGGAGATCGTGACCGTGGACGACGCCTCCACCGACGGCACCCCGGCCATCCTGGCCCGCCTGGAGGGGGAGGGCCTGATCCGGGTCTTCCGCCAGCCCCAGAACCGGGGCAAGGGAGCCGCGGTGCGCCTGGGGATCGACGAGGCCCGGGGACGTATCTGCGTCATCCAGGACGCCGACCTCGAGTACCAGCCCGACGACTTCCCCGCCCTCATCCGGCCCATCGTGGATCTGGGGGCGGACGCGGTCTACGGAAGCCGGTTCATGGGCCCCCACCGGGTCTTCCTCTACTGGCACTACGCGGCCAACCGGGTCCTGACCTGGATGACCAACGTCCTCTTCGACACCATGCTCACCGACATGGAGACCGGCTACAAGGCGGTGCGGACGGAGATCCTGCGCGACATGCACCTGCGCTCGGATACCTTCGACATCGAGCCGGAGATCACGGCCAAGCTCTTCAAGCGGAAGCGCAAGGTCTTCGAGGTCCCGATCACCTACAACGGCCGCACCTACGCCGAGGGGAAGAAGATCGGAGCCAAGGACGCAGTCCTGGCCGTCATGGCCCTGATCCGGTTCCGTTTCTCGGACTGAGCCGGCCCCGCCGGAACACCCGGACTAGTCGTCCAGGGAGACCACGCCCCGCAGGTCGCGGTGCACGGCCAGGAACATGACCAGCCAGCGCTTGAGGATGGAGGGGAGCAGGTAGTTCACCCGCACGCTCTCCCGGGCCTGCTCGCCCATGCGCCGGCAGAGGTCGGGGTCCCCCAGGAGCTGGCGGATGCGGAGCGCGGTGCCCTCGGTGCTGTGGACCAGAAACCCGGTCATGCCGTGGATGATCTGCTCCCGGATCCCCCCCACCGCGTTTCCGATCACCGGTTTTCCCTTCCACATGGCCTCGGTGACCACCAGGCCGAACCCTTCCCGCACCGACTTCTGCACCACCACCGTGGCCACCCGCTGGAGCGCGTTGATGTCCCGGTGACGGTCGGGAGGCAGGTCCAGGATGTGCACCTGAGGCACCCGGGAGGCGGCTTCCCGCACCTCCGCCAGCACCTTGGCCCCTTCGGGGTCGTCGTCGGCCCCGCCTCCGGCCAGGACCAGCTGGGCCGGCTCCTGGCCGGACGCCAGGCGGAAGGCCTCGATCACCCCCACCGGGTCCTTGAGCCGGTCGAACCGAGAGACCTGGAGCACGATGGGAAGATCTGGATCCACGCCCAGGCGGGAAACCATCTCCCTGGCCTCGGGGAGGGGGATCTCCTCGTTCTTCGGGCTCAGGGGGTCGATGGAGGGAGGAAGCACGTACTGGGGGATCATGAGTTCCTTGGTGTACCGCGGCAGGTGGAACACCGAGCAGTCGTAGCGCTCCACCATCATGCGCAGGAAGCTCCAGACCCGGATGTCGGCCTCGGAGAGGTCGATGTGGCAGCGCCAGATCCACTTCCCCGTCTTCCCCCGGAACTGCACCAGGCCCACCGGCTGGGGATCGTGGATCACCGTCACGTCCGCCTCCGGCCAGGGCACATCGGCGTTCCGCTGGGTGACCTCCCGCATGGTCTGGACGATGTCGGGAGGAAAGCGCACCGAAGAGCCGTGCAGCGCGTTGTGGATGAGCTTGGTGGCCTCGAAGAAGGCGGGGTCCCCCCGCATCACGTCCCAGCGCACGTCCAGGCCCAGCTCCTCCATGAGCGGCACCGTCCGGTTCAGGATCTCGGCCACCCCGCCGCCCACGCGGGTGCTGTTCACGTGCTGGACCTTGAACCCCTGCAGGCGGTCGGCGATGACCCGGATCTCCTCGATCTCGCTCTGTCCCACCACGTCGGCGTAGGCATCCAGTTCCACGCGGCCGCTCATGCCCCGCCGTCCTCCAGGCGCCGGCGAACCGCCGCCACCACCAGTTCCCGGGTCACCCCGATGGGCCGCCGGTGGATGTTCAGGGCGCGGATCCGGTCGGCCAGCGCCTTCTCCTTCAGCTCGTGCTCCAGCCAGGCCGAGAAGTCGTTGTCCGCCCCTCCCAGCCGGATCCGGGCCTCGACCAGGTGGTAGTACACCGACGACTCCCCCACCTGCTTCAGGCAGTCGTGGAACCCCTGAAGATCGCCCGCCTCGTGACCGGTCCGGATTACGAAGGAGTCCTGCTGGAGGAAGTAGAAGGCCGCGGTGGCGGGAATGCGGAACCACTGGCCTCCTTCCCCGATGAAGTCCCGGACGTAGTGGATCATCCGCTCCCGGGCCTTACGGATGGAGTGGTAGTCGGTGGGATCGATCTGGGCCAGGCGCTCGGCCAGGGGGGGGAGGTTCAGGCTGATGAGAACCCACCGGGCGAAGTCGTGCATGAAGTCGACGGCCAGGAAGTGCTTGCGATAGAGGCTCTGGTAGAAGTGGTAGTAGATCGAGGAGCCGCCCACCTTCTCCAGACCGTCCAGGAAGGAGTTCAGGTCCTGGGCCTTGTAGCCGGTCCAGCGGACGAGGCCGGTCTCGGAAGTGAAGCGGAAGGGTTTCATGCGCCGCCTTCTCCGCGCCGGATGCGAAGCAGCTCGTGCAGGAACTCCCGGGCCTCGCCCGGCGAGCGCAGGCGGTGGCCGGCGGCGGTGGCCCGGGGCTCCGGGGAGACCAGGATGGCCGCGTCGCCGGGATCGAGGGCGCCGAAGGCGTCCTCGTCCGTCCGGTCGTCCCCCAGGCAGATCACGCGGTGGCCGGGGGCCAGGACCCGGTGCTTGAACCAGGCCACGGCCAGCCCCTTGTGAAGACCGCGGGGGCGCACCTCCAGGAGTTCCTTGCCGGTGAGGATCTCGGTGGCGTCGTCCTCCGCCACCAGGCGGCGGACGCGGCGGCCCACCGCGTCCCGGTCCGCGTCCCCGGCGTTCCGGGTGTGGATGGCCACGCTCCAGGACTTGCGCTCCACCCGGACCCCTTCCGGCCAGGCTTCCCCGGTCAGCGCCGCGAGCACCGGCTCGGGAAGGGGCATCGCGTTTCGCCCGGGATCGACCAGGCTGAACTCGCCGGTGGCGTCCCGGCCGGTGGCGCCGTGGTCGCCGAAGCGGAGCAGTCCCGGCACCGGGGGCAGAACCTCGGCCAGGCTGGCCAGCGTCCGCCCGCTGGCCACCGCCACCCGGACCCGGGGGGCGGCCACCAGACCCCGGAGCAGTCCCAGGAGTTCCTCGTTCGCGCGGGCTTCGCCCGGGGTGGGGCGGATGGCCACCAGGCTCCCGTCATAGTCCAGGAAGAGCCCCAGGTCCAGACCGGTCCCGGCCCCCTCGGCCAGCGAACGGGCCAGGGCGCGCGGAGAGGCCGGCGGGCCCTCCAGGGGACGGATCATGGCGTCGGCAACTCCTGCAGTTCGTCGCCCCGAACCGCGCTCGGATCGGCATCCTCCGGCCGCTCTCCCAGGAGCTGGGCCAGGTTGGCCGCGGCCCAGTCGTGAACGGTGTTGCCGGTCACGCTGGCCTTGAGACTCCGGGAGCGGCGTGAGCGTTCCTCCTCGGACATCTGGAGCGCGATGCGGATCCCCTCGGCCACCCCCTCGGTGTCATAGGGATTGACCAAGACCGCCCCCTCCAGGATCCGGCTGGCCCCGGCCAGCTCGCTCAGCACCAGGACCGGCGAGCGGTCGGTGTTGGTGGCCACGAATTCCATCCCCACCAGGTTCATGCCGTCCCGCAAGGGGGTGACCAGGCCGATGTCCGCGGCCCGGTAGAAGGCGGCCAGGGCGTCCGGGGGCACGCTCCGGTAGTAGTAGTGGATGGGAACGTACGGGCCCTCGGAGAACCGCCCGTTCACCCGCCCTACCGTCTCCTCGATCTCCCGCCGCATCTCGCGGTACTCGGGAACGCGGGTGCGGCTGGGCACGGCGATCTGGACCAGGCTGAACTCGCCCCGGAGCCAGGGCTCGTGCTCCAGCAGGAACTCGACGGCGCGGATGCGTTCCAGCATCCCCTTGGTGTAGTCCAGCCGGTCCACCCCCAGCACCACGCACCGCGAGGCGCACTGCTGGCGGATCCGCTCGGCCTCCCGCCGGATCCGCGGGTTCTCCCCCTGCCGCGTCCAGTGCTCCACGTCGATGCCGATGGGCTTGGCCCCGATGGTCACCGTCCTCCCGTGGCGGGTCACCGCCCCGTCGGCGGCCAGCTTGGCCCCCAGCAGGGTCCGGACCGCCTCCCGCATGGCCCCGGCGTAGGCCTCAAGGTGGAAGTTGATGTAGTCCGCCCCCAGCATCCCCTCCAGGAGTTCCCGGTGGTAGGGCAGGGCCCGGAAGACCTCGTAGCCCGGAAAGGGAATGTGCCAGAAGAAGGAGATCCGGGCGTCCGGACGTTCCGCCCGGATCATGACCGGGAGCGCGGCCAGCTGGTAGTCGTGGATCCAGATGGCGTCGGTGGAGCGGGTGTGCTCCAGAATCGCCTGGGCGAACATCTCGTTCACCTCGAGATAGCCGGCGAGTTCCGAGCGCCGGAAGCGGACCACGTTGGGAAACCCGTGGGCGATCGGCCACAAGGCACGATTGGAAAAGCCGAGATAGTGCTGTTCGCGCAGGCGCGGAGGCACCTGGAGGTGGAGCACCTCCGCCTGGAGATCGCCGGGAACGGTGAACGGGGTGCCGGGGGGGTGGCCGACCGGGTTCTTGCCGGCGGCGATCCAGAGCCCGGGACGGCGGCCGAAGACGGGGGTGAGGGCAGCCACCAACCCGCCGGTCCCGCGGTGGTACCGGGTCTGGCCCTGGCGGTGTTCCACCGTCACCGGGCCCCGGTGAGAGACCATCACCAACCGCCTGTCATCCAATTGCTTATGGGACAAAGGGTACCTCCTGTCCCTCCCCGCGCGCCCGCCGGCCCCGGCCAGCGGATCGACCAGTGTTGTCTCGATTCGTACCCACCAACCTACCCGAACACGCGGGATAGCGCAAATCCTGCGCCGAAAACGTGTGCTAGAATGCGCGCCCCGCCGGGACGGACCAGGCCGTGCCCCGCGGAGAAAACCCCTTTCCCGGCGCCATCACCATGAACGACAAGAAACACCGCTACCTCTCCGGTCCCCGCATCCAGCCCGCCCCCATCCATCCGGGCATGCGGGTCGACGAACTCATGGACACCTCGTTCCTGGCCTACAACGCGGGACGGCTCCAGCAGGCGGCCCGGCTCCTGGTCGATCGCTACCTGGCCGACGGCGTCACCGTGGGGATGAGCCTCTCCGGGGCCATGAGCCCGGCCGGGGTGTCCCTCTCCTCTCTGATCCCGCTGGTCCAGGCGGGGTTCGTGGACTGGATCGTGTCCACCGGGGCCAACCTCTACCACGACGCCCATTTCGGGCTGGGGCTGGCCCTCCACCGGGGGAGCCACACCCTGGACGACCGCGAACTCTACGAGGCCGAGGTCATCCGGATCTATGACGTGCTGTTCGACTACGAGGTGCTGCTCAGCACCGACGCCTTCATCCGCGAGGTGCTGGCCCAGCCGGGCCTGCAGCGCACCATGGGCACGGCGGAACTGCACTACGAACTGGGCCGGCACCTGGCTCGCCGCGAGGAGGCCCTGGGGGTGGAGAACACCTGCCTCCTCACCGTCGCCTACCGGGCCGGGGTTCCCTGCTACGTCTCCTCCCCCGGCGATTCCTCGATCGGGATGAACGTGGCGGAAATGGCCATCCGGGAGCAGGGGCCCACCATCGACGTGAGCCGGGACGTGAACGAGACCGCGGCCATCGTCTACGACGCCCAGCGCACCGGGAAGAGCGCGGTGCTCATCCTGGGCGGCGGCTCCCCCAAGAATTTCATCCTGCAGACCGAACCCCAGATCCAGGAAGTGCTGGGGCTTCCCAGCCGGGGCCACGACTACTTCATCCAGGTCACCGACGCCCGCCCGGACACCGGGGGGCTCTCCGGCGCCACCCCGGCCGAGGCGGTCTCCTGGGGGAAGGTGGACCCGGATCTGCTTCCCGACTCCGTGGTCGCCTATTGCGACACCACGATCGCCGCCCCCCTGCTCACCGCCTACGCGCTCTCGCGGCACCAGCCGCGGCCCCTGAAGCGCCTCTACGACCGTCGGGCCGACCTCTACGACCGCCTGCGGCAGGCCTTCGAGGCCACCGCCCGGAAACCGGGCGACATCCGGGGCACCCGGGACGAAATCCGGCCCGGCTGACGGAGAGGCCCCGGTCTGGTATCCTGAACCCGGTTCGGGCTTGAGCGAGGCATCGATGAAATCCCTGATACTCCTCGCGGGCGCCCTGCTCGCGCTCACCGCGCTCGGCTGCTCCCGCGACGCCACCCCGCCATCTACCGAGCAGGGCCCCCTGCTCGCCGAGTCCCAGGCCTTCGACACCGCGCCGGTACCCCAGGCGTCCGTGTCCCCCGACTACCCCGAGGCCTCCCGCCGGGCCGGGGACTCCGGCCGGACCGACGTCGAGGTGACCATCGACGCCGCCGGCCTCGTCCAGAACGCCCGGGTGATCCGGTCCTCCGGGCATCCCGAGCTGGACGACGCGGCCGTCGCCGCCGCGCTCCGCTGGACCTTCGAGCCGGCTCAGAAAGAAGGGCAACCGGTGGGGTGCACGGTGGTTCTTCCCTTCGACTTCCAGCTCCACTGAAACGGCGCGAGGACCCCGCGCCCCGACGGGCCGGAACCGGGGGTTCCGGCCCGCGTCTCCACCCATCAAAACCGATATTGAACGTATTGATTTAAGAATTCTCGCCGGAGATATCGACAATTCTTGTTTTTAGTCACAAAATACCTACAGAACCTCCTTGCTGCCGGAAAGCGGGGTGTGCATGCGGTGGACGTGGATGGGAAGGGCGTTCCTTCTCTTGACCGGTGCGTGTCTGGTTGGTCTCACGGCCTGTGGTGACGGGCCCCGGGGGCCGGTAACCGCCCCGGAGCGAGCCGTTGCCGAGCCCATGTCCCAGGGACTTCACGTCGGGGCCTGCCGGAAGTCCTGCCTCCACGAAATGAAAGCCATGGAGCGCGCAGAGACCCGGCGCTACCGGATGGTCCAGAAATCGTGTCAGGGGGACCCGGCCTGCCTGAGGATCGCCCAGGAGCTGTACGAGTCGAACATGACGGAGATGGAACTCGACCGCGAAGCCTGTGTCGACGCCTGCCGGTAGCAACCACGGCGGGACATCGCAGCGGTAGGCACGGGGGAACTCCGTCTCAGTGGACGATGAGCGGCAGCTTCTGGGCGAGCCGGGTGGACCCGGTGTCGAGGCGCAGGAAGTAGATCCCGCTCAAGACCCGCCCGCCGGCGTTGCGCTCGCCGCGCCAGGTGACCTGGTGCTCCCCGGCGCCGGCTCCCGGGTCCTTCAGGGTCCGGACCCGTCGGCCCCGGACGTCGAAGACCGCGAGGCCGATCGGCACCCCCGCGTCCGGGGCGTCGTATCGGATCACCACCCGTCCCGCGCGCACGAGGGGTGGCGCCCCCATCCTCACTGGCCAGGATCGAGGGCCGCTGCACCGCGCACCCGGTTCGGATCTGGGTTCGCGGGGAATGGGGCAACCTGGCGGGGTCGCCGTCGGACGGGGCCCGCTCCCCGCCCTCAGGCGGTTTCCAGCGGCCGGTCGCGATCCGGTGGAGGAAAGTCGGGGTCCAGGTCCCGGAGATCCTCCGGCGACAAAGTCAACGTGGCCGCGCGGGCGTTCTCCTCCAGATGGGCCGGGTTCGCGGACATGGGAATCGCCACCACCCCGGGCTCGCGGACGGTCCAGGCAATGGCCACGCACTGCGGACTCACCCCGTGGCGCTCGGCCACGCGGCGAATACCGGAGGACACCGGAAGCGAACCCTGATCCAGGGGCGAGTAGGCCATGACCGCGACCCGGTGCTCCCGGCACCAGGGCAGCAGCCGGCGCTCCGAACTGCGGCGGGCCAGGTTGTAGAGGATCTGGTCCGCAGCCACCGCGTCCCCTCCGGGGAGCCCGAAGGTCTCCTCCATGGCTCCGACGTCGAAATTGCTCACCCCGTAGCTCCGGATCTTCCCCGCGTCCCGGAGCCGCCGGAACCCCTGCAGGCTCTCGGCCACCGGATGCGGCCCGGGCCAGTGGAGCAGGTAGAGATCCAGGACGTCGATCCCCAGGCGCCGCAGGCTTCCCTCGGCGTGCTGGACGACCCCGTCGGCGGTGGCGTTCCGGGGGCTCACCTTGGTCACGATCCGCACCCCGTCCCGGCGGCCGGCGATCGCCTCCCCCACCACCTCCTCCGCGCCCCCGCCCGCGTAGGCCTCGGCGGTGTCGATGAGGGTGAGCCCCAGGTCCAGGGCCTTGCGCACCGCCGCCACCTCGCGCTTCCGGGCGGCCGGGTCGCGCCCCATGCGCCAGGTGCCCAGACCCACCACCGGAGCCGGCCCCAGGTTGCGGAACTCCACCGTTCGCATAGGATCACCATAAGCGCGGCCGGGGACGGCTCGCAACCGCGCTGTCCGGCATCGACCTTCAGGGCAAGCGGACCAGCTTCCGGGCCGAGGTGACCCCCGAGGCGGTCATCCGGACCAGGTAGATTCCCGCGGGAACCGGCACCCCTGGGCGTCGCGCCCGTCCCAAACCACCGATCGCTCCCCCGGCTCCACGGTCCGGTCCAGGAGCCGCCGCACCTCGCGGCCGGCGACGTCCAGAACCTGGACCACCACCCGTCCCGGCCGGGTGAGCTTCATGGGGACGGTGGTGGGCAAGTCGGCCGACGGATTCGGAAAGGCCGGCCCCAGGGCCGGACGGTCGTTCCGGGAGTCGCCGGGTCCGATCGGGATGGACGTCGTGCCGGCGCACTGGAGAGGGAGCGTGACCAGACCCGAAGCGTAATCCGCAACGTAGAGCATCGAGCCGGTCGCCACCACGGCGTAGGCATCGTCCGGGGTAACGGATATGGACCGTCCGGAAGCTCCCTCGATCCGTGCGGGAGGAGGCAGGTCCCGAAGCCGCGACTAGGGTAGGAACCGCTCGGGGTGAGCCAGCTTCTCCGGCAGGTAGGTCTCGATCACGTAGTTGAGGCCGTGGGTGGCCAGGGCCTGTTGCTCGGCGCGCACCCCCATGCGGATGAGTTCGTTCAGCGCCCGCTGCCACGGCTTGTGGTGGAGTACGAAGGGGTCGTTCTTGAGCGCGTCCTTGGCCCGCTTGATGTCGATGTCGGTGAGCGGGTGGGTGGGCAGCTTGTAGCGGGTGATGTCCTCCGGCGTCACCCCCAGGAAACGCGCCTGGGGCACGCAGAAGTACTCGTTCAGGTGGGCGGCGTTCCCCGAGCCCACCTTGAGCGTCCGGTAGATGTTCATGAACCCGTAGGGATCGCCGTCCACGAACACGTAGACCGGAATCTTCCTCTCGTCGGCCAGGCGGCGGATGAAGCGGCGGCAGGCCCGGGTGGGCACCCCGCCCATGGAAGCCAGGATGCAGTTGGTGCTCCGCCAGTAGTTGTGCTTCACCAGGCGCTGGAACATGGCCGAGGTCTCGATGACCAGGATGAAGTCGGCCTTGGTCTCGAACTTGAGGTGCTCCACCGAGATGGGAATGGAGTACGCCCCGCTCCCGAACTTGGTGCAGTCGATCTTCAGCGTCTTCCCGGTGTCCCGGTCCCTATCCACCACCACCAGCTGCCCGGCGATGTCGCCCCCCTTCTCCTCCGGGATGAACCCGAGCTGCTCCCGGTTGACCGCGAACAGCGCCTCCAGGTCCTCCATCACCGTGTCCGACTCCGGCTGCTCCAGGAAGCGGGCCTCCCCCCAGTTCTTGCTCACGTAGTAGGCCTCCCGCTTGGACGCGATGTCGTCCTGCTCCACCAGGTCCTTGCTGAGCGACATGAGGCGCAGCGTCTGGGCGAAGGTCTTCACCGTGTTCACGGTCAGGGTCCGCTCCTTGGTCTTCCCCTTCATCTCGAAGTGGCCCTTCTGCACGGAGTACTTCACGTTGGCCAGGGCCCGGAGCGGAAAGCGCATGGCCGGCTTCCCCCGGGTCAGGATCTTCTTCTCGATCGACCTGGCCTCCTCGCGGATGAGCTTGGGCGTGTTCTTGACGGCGGATTTGGATGCCACGGCTCGGGTCCTTTCTTCGGGGTCAATCCAGGGTGCGGAGCACCGCGCGCACCGGCGAGCTGTCCGACTCGGGCAGGGCCAGGGGGAGGGCGATCAGTTCGTACTCCCCCGCCTCGGCCCGGGAGAGATCCAGTCCCTCCAGGTTCCGCATCCCGTGTTCCAGGATGGCGTGATGGGCGGGCAGGTCCTTGGAGTCCATGGGGTCCACCGAGGGGGTGTCGATCCCCACCAGGCGCACCTTCATGCGGCCCAGGCGCCGGACCAGGGCCGGATCCAGGTAGGCGAAGTCGTCGTTCCACTGCCCGAAGTCGGGGAAAGTCCCGGTCTTGAACAGCAACCGCTCGGCCCCGGCCAGCTCCAGGCCGAACAGCGCCTCCTCGTCCACCACCCGGGACCCGGTCACGTCCACCACCCGGCACCGGCCCAGGTAGGGAAGGAGGTCCACCTCCCCGATCCCCGGGGCCCCGTCCTGGAAGTGGAGCGGTCCGTCGGCGTGGGCGCCCAGGTGGGGCGTAGTGGTGAGGGAGGCCACGTTGCAGGAGGCGCCGCGGTCGATGCGGGCCGCCCATTCCAGCCGGAACGGGGTGTCCCCGGGCCACACCGCGATGTCCGCGGTCACCGGGGGGCTGATATCTATGATGCGGCTCATGACGCCTCCGCCTAGATCTTCCGCGACCGCTCGAGGGTGTCCTTCAGGGTGACCACGATCTTCTCTTCCTGCTTGCCGCTCAGGTCCAGGATCTCCCGCAGGGCGATCCCGATGTGGGGGATGTACTTCTCGATGTAGGAGCGCTTGCGCTCGGCCTCCCGCTCCCGCTTGCCCCGCCGGATGTAGACCGCGAGCTTCCGCCCGCACTCCTGCAGCGCCAGCTTGATCTCCTTCACGATCTCGGGGTAGTGGGCGATGGCCTCCTTGGACTCGCTGGTGAAGGGCACCCAGACCGAGGCGATGTGCACCATGAGCATCATCGGGCCCACCGGCATCGCCCCCTTGGACTGCTGGAGTTCGTAGGACTTCCAGGAGGTCTCCAGCACCCCCTTGGTCACCGCGCACGCCCCCTGCTGGTAGAGGAGGGGCACCCGGTTGGCGAACCGGTACACGGTGACCGTCTCGTCCCCGGGAAGCGATCCCCCGTAGGCCAGGGCCACCTCCACCTGGAACGGGTTCCCCCGGTAGACGGCGGGGCTCCGGGTGGTGGCCACGTAGAAATCGGCCTGGACCTGGGCCCGCAGGCCCTTCTCCAGGAGATCCTGGCCGATGGGGGCCAGGCAGTTGGTGGGCGGGGCCATCAGCTTGGTCTGGCCGATGGCCCGGAAGAGCGACTCGGCGTCGTTCCGGTGCACCAGCTTGGGCGAGGTGGTCTCCTTGATCCTGGCCCGGGCCAGGATCTCCGCCGCCGACCGCGGGCTCACCCGGGAGAATTCCCCGGTCAGGAAGCCCTTGATGTTCCGGGCCTTGGTGTCGGCCAGCATGCGCATGAGAATGCCGAGTTCCACCCCGTGGGGATGGGGCTGGATCTCCATCGGTTCCTTGGGCAGCACCTCGGTCGCCCGCTCGGACAGCACCGGGTCTCCCTTGGGAGGGCGGTACTCCAGGCGCAGGTGGGGGTTGGCCAGGACCGTCTGCTCCAGGTAGGCGTCCACCGAGCGGGGGCCCTTGCGGTAGGTGGCCTCGAGTTCAATCTCCACCCGGGTGCCGTGCTCCACCCCCTCCCAGTCGAACTCCCGGTCCACGGCAACCGCCGGGGCGTTCTTCCGGGTGTCGATCTGGATCTCGAAGTGGTGGGCGGGTTTCCTGCGGTCCACCCGGCTCCGGATGACCACCGGCTTGCCGGTGGTGAGCTGGCCATACATGCCGGCGGCGGAGATGCCGATCCCCTGCTGGCCGCGGGACTGGCGGAGCCGGTGGAACTTGGAGCCGTAGAGGAGCTGTCCGAAGACCCGGGGGATCTGCTGCTTCAGGATGCCGGGACCGTTGTCCTGGACGGCGACCCGGAAGCGGTCCTCGGCCAGCTGGTCCACCTCGACCTGGAGGTCGGGGAGGATGCCCGCTTCCTCGCAGGCGTCCAGCGAGTTGTCCACCGCCTCCTTGATGGCGGTGAGGAGGGCCTTGGCCGGGTTGTCGAAACCCAGGAGGTGCCGGTTCTTGGTGAAGAACTCGCTGACCGAGATCTCGCGCTGGGCCTTGGCCATGGAGACGGCGTCGGCGCGCTGGGTCTTTCCGGCGCGCGGTCGCCGGGCGCCGGAGCCCCGGGGCCTCCGCGATCCGGAGGCGGGGGCCTCTTTCGATTCGGGAGGCGGGGCCTCGGGTTCGGGCCCCAGTTCCGCCGCCGCTCCGGGGCCGGAGTCCAGGAAGAGGAGTTCCCCCTGGGTCTCCGAACGCCGCTTCCTGCGTGTCTTGGATGGGGATCGCACCGCGCCGGTCGTCTTCGTGGCCTTCTTCGCCTTCTTCTTCGTCGGCTTCGCCGTCTTCTTCGCCTTCGTCTTCTTCGCCTTCGTGGTCTTCACCTTCGTGGCCGGGGCCTTGCCGGCCCTCTTCCCGGCCCTGCCTGCGGCCGATCCCCGGCGGGTCGGCGACTTCTTGCCCTTGGCTTTGCCTGTCACGTCATCCTCCCCGGTCCGGCGCGCTCCGGGTCTCGTCCGGTCCGGTCAGGCCCCCGCGCCGGGACCGAGGGGACGGTCCCCTCAATTCCCCGACGGCAGCGACTCCTCGTCCATGGCGTAGCCGAGCACGTAGAGCGTGTTCGCGCCGTCCCGCTCGGTGAGCATCCCGGTCACGGCCACCGTCTTGGCCATGAAGGGGAGCATGGCCTCCGTGAGCGCCACCCGTCCGTAGCGCCGGGGATCGTGCTCCTCGGCCATGACGATGTACAGCCGGTTGTCCGCGTCCACCACCCCGATGGGGGCCCCGTTCCGCACGCAGTCGGTCCCGCAGGGGATGTGGGCCTCCCCCCGCTTCCCGAGTTGCAGGTAGCAGGAGACGTCCACCACTTCCCCGACCACGGTGGCCGGGCGGCCGGTGGTCCCCCGGTTGGCCGCCTGGAGGGTGGTGGTGGTCCAGGAGGCGTCCTCGTCGCCGAAGGTGGCCACCGGCTCCCCCAGGGGGGCGCCGGCGTTCCACAGGGTGTCCCGGCCGGTGAAGACCAGGGGGCCCTCCGCCGGCGGGCTCGTTTCCGGGGTCCCCGCGGCTCCGCTCCCGGCCGCTTCCGGCGACCCGGCGTCCGCGGCCGCCGTCTCCCCGTTCCCCGTGTCCGACCCGTGCGAGCAACCGACGGCCAAGGCCGTGGCCGCCCAGATGGGAATCAGCCTCGTCGCGATCCGTTGCATGGCCACCTCCGGTTCGAGTCCCGCGTATCCTGGCCCAACCGGGACCGCCTTGGCAAGGGTTCGGCCTCTGCCCCCGGGGAATCCGGACACCTGATTCGTTTACCGGGAGTGCGCCGGGTTGATACACTCCGGGGTTCCTATGCATCTATCGTGTCGCTCCCCGTTCACGCCCGGGTCCGGAGCGCCGGCCTGGATCCCCGTCACCGTCCTCCTCGCCGGAACGGTCGCGGCGGCGTCCGCTCCGGCCCAGAGCCTCCAGGTCCTGATCGACCAGGCGGCTCCCGGGGACACGGTGCTCGTCGCCACCCAGGACTACGGAAGGAGGATCACCGTGGACAAGCCGATCACCCTGCTGGCCGCCGAGCCGGGAGCCCCCCGCCTGGGGGGTCTCTCCGGGTCCCAGGCCACGGTGATCGGGCTCACCCTGGACGGCTCGGTGGCTCCGGAGCCCGGCACCCTGGTCGAGGCGGGAAGCGATCTCAGCCTCCTCGACTGCACCTTCCGGAACGCAACCCGGGGGGCCATGGTTCTGGCCGGAGCCGAGCGGGTCCTCTTCGACCACTGCCGGTTCGACGGGCCGATCGAGGCCGCGGGCCTGGCCGTGGGGGCGGTGTCCGCCGCCTTCGTCTCCTGCCAGGTCACCGGGTCGGCGGTCGGGATCATCGGCGAGGACGCCTTCACCTGCGACGGCGGCGCCGGGCGGGCCCCGGCCGAACGTTGCTCCTCCGGCCCCTGCGGCCGGCTGGAGATCACCGCCTGCACCTTCACCGGAGGGGACTACCAGGTCCAGCTCTTCGGGAGCTACGTGCTGGCCGTCACCGGCTCGCAACTGCTGAACGCGGACACCGCCATCCGGGCGGAGGGGGTGCGCCTGGAGATCGAGGATTCGGACATCATCTCCACCGGCGGACAGGGCACCGGCCTGGACCTGGCCTCGGTCTCCGGCTTCATTCGCAAGAGCCGGATCCTCTCCTGGCGGGAGGCCATCGTGGCCGGGGACGGCGGGTGTCCGGCCTACAGCGACCTGGTGATCGGAGGCTCCCTCGAGGACGCCAACGACATCGGGGGCGAACTCTGGAGCCTGCGCACCACCCAGACGGAGCCGGTGCCGGCCGACGTCAACTTCTGGGGCAGCGTGGACTGCACCCAGGTCGGGGACACGATTTCGGGCCAGGAGGTGGGCACCGTCACCGATTTCGCACACCTGACCCTCTTCACCTGCGGCCCCAGCCCCGTGCTTCCGGCCACCTGGGGGAGTCTCAAGGCCCGGTACCGGGCGGGAGGTTCCGGTGGGTAGCCTCTCCACCCTCCTCCCCTATCTCCGCCGGCACCGCCGGACCCTCGGCTGGGGGCTGGTGGCCCTTCTCCTGTCCGACACCTTCCAGCTCATCGGGCCCTGGGTGTTCAAGATGGCCATCGACGGCCTGGAAGGGGACGCCAACCACCGGCGCCTGCTGGTCATCGCCGGCGTGCTCCTGGGCCTCGCGCTCCTGGGCGGCTTGGCCCGCTTCTACATGCGGCGGCTGGTGATCGGCGCCTCGCGGGAGATGGAGTACGAACTCCGGGGGGACTTCTTCGACCACTTGAGCCGGCTCAGCTTCTCGTTCTACAACCGCACCCCCACCGGCGACCTCATGGCCCGGGCCACCAACGACCTGAACGCGGTGCGCATGGTCCTGGGGCCGGGGATCATGTACTCGATCAACACCGTGGTCACCCTGGGGGCGGCCCTGGTGCTCATGCTCGTCCTGAGCTGGAAGCTCACCCTGGTCTCCCTGATCCCCCTCCCCCTGATCTCCGTCTTCATGTACCACTACGGCCGGATCATCCACAAACGATTCGAGGAGGTACAGAGCCAGTTCTCCGAGATCACCGCCCGGGCCCAGGAGTATCTCTCGGGCATCCGGGTGGTGAAGGCCTACGTCCAGGAGGAGGCGGCCTCGGGGGACTTCCGGGAACGGAACCAGGACTACCTGGAGAGCAACATGAAGCTGGTCCGCATCAACGGGATCTTCCACCCCGGGATCGGCTTCCTGGCCGGGGCCGGCTCCATGCTGGTCCTCGGCTTCGGCGGGTGGCTGGTGATCCAGGAGCAGATCACCCTGGGCACCTTCGTGGCCTTCAACGCCTACCTGGCCATGCTCATCTGGCCCATGATCGCCCTGGGCTGGGTGGTCTCCATCTTCCAGCGCGGCGCCGCCTCCATGAAGCGCATGATGCAGATCCTGGACACCGAGCCGGACATCGTGAGCCCGGACTCCCCGACCCCCCTGTCCCCGGTCCCGGTCCCGAGCGGGGACGGGCACGGCGACGGCCCGAGCGCGCGGCCCGAGGGCTACGCTCTCCACTTCCAGGACGTCCATTTCGCCTACGCCACCCGGCCCGAGTCGGACGTCCTGCGGGGCATCGATCTCACCGTGAACCCCGGCGAGACGGTGGCCGTCGTGGGCCGGACCGGCTCCGGCAAGACCACCCTGGTCAACCTGGTCCCCCGGCTCTACGACCCCACCCGGGGCCGGGTCCTCCTGAACGGGGTGGACCTCCGGGAGTTCCCGGTGGAGGAACTCCGGAGCCGGATGGGCTACGTCCCCCAGGAGTCGTTCCTGTTCAGCCGCTCGGTGGCCCGGAACATCGCCCTGGGGAACCCGAACGCCGATCCGGAGGCGATCCACCGCATGGCCCAGGTGTCCCGGCTGGCCGACGACATCCTGGAGTTCCCCGACCGCTACGACACCATGGTCGGCGAGCGCGGGGTCACCCTCTCCGGGGGCCAGAAGCAGCGCACGGCCATCGCCCGTGCCCTGCTCCGGAACCCGGGCATCCTGATCCTGGACGACGCCCTCTCCAGCGTGGACACCCGGACCGAGGAGGCCATCCTCTCCGGGCTCCGGGAGTACATGCGGGATCGGACCACCCTGCTCGTGGCCCACCGCATCAGCACGGTCAAGCTGGCCGACCGCATCGTGGTCCTGGACGAGGGGCGGATCGTGGAGGAGGGCTCCCACGAGGACCTCCTGGCCGCGGGCAAGTCCTACGCGGACCTGGTCCGCATGCAGCAGCTCGAGGAAGAGCTGGAGGCGGCCCTGTGACCGGGCACGAGTTCCACGAGGAAGAGGCCCTGGGCAAGGCCTACGACGCCCGCCTCATGAAGCGGCTCCTGACCTATCTCCACCCCCACCGGGGGGTGGTGGTAGCCGCGGTGCTGCTCCTCATGGCCACCTCGCTCCTGGAACTCACCGGCCCTTACCTGACCAAGATCGCCATCGACCGCATGATCGCCAACAAGGACACCCCGGGCCTGATCCGCATCGCCGGGCTCTACTTCGGGGCTTTGATGATGTCCCTGCTCCTGGGCTACGCCCAGACCTACCTCACCCAGAGGATGGGCCAGGAGATCATGGTCCGGCTCCGGGCCCAGATCTTCGACCACCTGCAGCGGCTCCACATCGGCTTCTTCGATCGGAACCCGGTGGGACGGCTCATCACCCGGCTCACCAGCGACGTGGAGGCCCTGAACGAGATGTTCACCAGCGGGGTGGTGGCCATCTTCGGCGACGTCATCACCCTCCTGGGGATCATGGGGGTCCTACTCGCCCTGGACTGGAAGCTGGCCCTGGTCTCCTTCGCCGTGCTCCCCCTCCTCTTCGCCCTGAGCCTCTGGTTCCGGAACCATGTGCGCGAGAACTACCGCCAGATCCGGATCCGCCTGGCCCGGATCAACGCCTTCCTCCAGGAGGCCATCACCGGCATGTCCGTGCTCCAGGTGATGAACCACGAGGAGCGGAGCCGGAAGGAGTTCGACCGGCTGAACCGCGCCCACACCGACGCCCACCTCCAGTCCATCTTCTACTACGCCACCTTCTATCCCGCGGTGGAACTCTTCTCCTCCCTCGCCCTGGCCCTGGTCATCTGGGTGGGCGGGGGCCAGGTGATCCAGGGCGCCCTGACCCTGGGCAGCCTGGTCGCCTTCCTCCAGTACGTGCGGCGGTTCTACCGCCCGATCCAGGACCTGAGCGAGAAGTACAACATCCTCCAGGGGGCGATGGCGGCCAGCGAGCGCATCTTCCAGCTCCTGGACACCGAGCCCTCGGTGGCCGACGGGCCGGCGGCGGCGGCCGCCCCCGCGGACGAGGAGCCTCCCCTCATCGAGTTCGACCACGTCTGGTTCGCCTACCACGGCGAGGACTGGGTGCTGCGCGACGTCTCCTTCCGGGCCCGCCGGGGGGAATCCCTGGCCATGGTCGGGGCCACCGGCTCCGGCAAGACCACCACCATGAGCCTCCTCATGCGGTTCTACGACGTCCAGAAGGGCCGCATCCTGGTGGACGGGCGGGACGTGCGCCTCTGGCCCCAGAAGGCGCTCCGCCGGCGCATGTGCCTGGTCCTGCAGGACGTGTTCCTGTTCAGCGGGTCGGTGGCCGAGAACATCCGCATGGGCAACGAGGGGATCGACGACGCCACGGTGGAGACCGCTTCCCGCAACGTCAACGCCCACGGCTTCGTGGAGCGGATGGCCGAGGGCTACGCCAGCCGGCTGGGCGAGCGGGGCGCCTCGATCAGCACCGGACAGAAGCAGCTCCTCTCCTTCGCCCGGGCCCTGGCCCACGATCCGGAGATCCTGATCCTGGACGAGGCCACCAGCAACGTGGACACCGAGACCGAGATCCTGATCCAGCAGGCGGTGTCGCGGCTCATGGAGGGGCGGACCTCCCTGGTGGTGGCCCACCGGCTCTCCACCGTGGCCAGCGCGGACCGGATCCTGGTCATGCACCGCGGGCAGATCCGGGAAGAGGGCACCCACCAGGAACTCCTGAAGCTCCGGGGACTGTATTACAAGCTGTACCAGCTCCAGTACCGGGACCAGGAGACAGTCCCGGCCGCGGGACCGGCGTCGGCGGCCTCCTAGACGGGCTTGCTAGGCTCCCGCGCCGGCTGCTAGCCTTTCTGGTTCGCGTCTGCCCCGGGGCCTTCCGGGCGGGACGCCGGCCGGGGGTCTCCGGTGCTCCAGGCACTTCCATCGTGAAAGGAATCCACATGAATCGCATGATGTTGCGGGCCGGCCTCGCCGTCCTCGCCGTCCTCGCCGTGGCCTGCGGCGGGTCCAAATCTGCGTCCGACAAGGTCCCCGAAGCCGAGGTCGCGGCCACCGTGAACGGCAACGTGATCAAGGTGGAGGACGTGACCAGGGTGGCGGGGAACTTCGCCAAGCGGGGGATCGAGCCGGACCCCGCGGCCAAGGGGGAGGGCAAGACCGAGAAGCTCTACTACACCGCCGTGGACCGCCTGGTCGAGCAGGCCCTGGTCCTGGACGACGCGACCAAGCACGGCATCACCGTCTCCGACGAGAACCTCCAGGCCAGTATCAGCCAGCTCAAGGTGATGTCCGGAGGGGACGAGGCTTTCCAGAAGATCCTGGCCCAGAACTCGATCACCATGGCCGACGTGGAGCGCGACATGCGCACCAACCTCATCATCAAGGCCTACATGGACTCGCTCATGTCCCAGACCGACTCCATCAACGAGGACGACCTCCGGGCCTACTACGACCAACACCAGGACGAGTTCGGCCCCCACCGCGAGGTCCACGCCCGCCACATCCTGATCCGCATGGACCCCAATGCCGACCAGATGACCCAGGCCACCACCAAGGCCAAGGCCGAGGCGGTGCTGGCCGAGGCCAAGAAGAAGGGGGCGGACTTCAACGCCCTCGCCGCCAAGAATTCCGAGGACGAGACCAACGCCCAGAACGGTGGGGACCTGGGCTGGTTCGGACCGGGACGGATGGTGGCCTCCTTCGACTCGGCCACCTTCGCGCTGAAGCCCGGGGAGGTGAGCGGGCTGGTCCAGACCCAGTTCGGGTATCACATCATCAAACTCGAAGAGGACCGGATGTCCGAGGCGCAGAGCTTCGACCAGGTGAAGGGGTCCATCCGCAACATGGTGTCGCAGAGCCAGTCCCAGGACGTGTTCAAGAAGGCGGTGGCCGACCTGCGGGCCAAGGCCCAGGTGGACATCAAGGCCCCGAGCCAGGAGACCCTGACCGCCATCCAGTCCTAGGGAGGCCGTGGAGCCCCGGCCCGGGGCCGGAGGAGACCCCGATCAGGCCGGGGGGCCCCGGCCCGGATTCACGATTCAAAGACCCGGGAATGTGGCCTTGTCCTGGGAGGGTAGAGCCTGTAGACTCCGTCCCGCTTTCTGCGCCACGGGTTCCCCGGTCGGGGGACGCCCCCCAGGGGGGGGCTGGGGCGATGGATATCCCCTACAAGCTCTTGTTGCGCGGTCGATAAAAGAGGGGTGCCGCCGGGCGGTTCTCACCGCGGGCGCCCCTGCCAGTCCAGAGAGGGATCCTGAATGGGCAGCCTGATCAAGAAGCGGCGGAAGAAGATCCGTAAGCACAAGCTGAAGAAGCGCCGCCGTCGGAACCGGCACAAGAAACGGAACCGCTAACGCCGCTCGGAGCGCCGTGCGCTCCCCGGTTTTTCCGGACCCTCGGGCCCAGTCAGGACAACCAGATTGGCACCACGCGTCATCTTCCAGAAGGCGTTGGACTACAACGCCCGCAAGGTCACCTCGCGATTCAGACTCCCCTTCGGACACAAGCTCTATACCCGCCGCTGGCTGGCTGAGCCCCGCCTGGACATCAACCGGATGTCCTTCCCGGTGAACCACGGCCGCCTGCGCGGGCGCCCCATCCGGGCCGTGCAGATCTCGGATCTGCACCTGGGACACTACGTGGGCAACGCCCAGCTCCTGTGGCTGGCCGAGCGGCTCCGGTCCCTGGCCCCCGACTTCCTGTTCATCACCGGCGACTTCGTGAACCGCAGCTACCGGGAGGCGCTCCCCGCCGCCGACGGGCTCCGGGCCCTGGCCTCGGTGGCCCCCGCCTACGGGGTCCTGGGGAACCACGACTTCTGGGACGGGCCGGAGGAGCTGGCCGGGTTCCTCTCCCGGGCCGGGATCCGCATGCTCCGGAACGAGCACGTGCTGGTCGAGGTGCGGGGAACGAACCTGGTGCTGGCCGGGGTGGACGACTGGAAGACCGGCCACGACGACCTGGACCGGGCGGTGGCGGGCATGCCCCGGGGGAACCTGGTGCGGGTGCTCCTCTCCCACTGTCCCGATCTCCTGCACCCCGCCTCCGAGGTCGGCTTCGACCTGGTGCTGGCCGGGCACACCCACGGCGCCCAGGTGCGGATCCCCTTCCTGGCCACCGTGGTCAACCGCCTCATGCACGGCGAGTTCGACCGGGGCTGGATGAAGGCCAAGGAGACCGCCCTGTACATCAACCGGGGGCTGGGGGTGGTCTTCGTCCCCATGCGCTACGGATCGGACGCCGAGGTCACCGTGCTCGACATGATGCCGGCCACCCCGGTGCGCTCCGCCGAGGCCGCGGCCCCCGTGGGGACCCTTCTGGGCGCCTGAACCGCGGATCGGGCTCGGTTCCGGGGGGCGCGGTCGGGTCCCGGGCCGCCGAAGCCGGCCGGGTCAGCGCGAGGGGGGCCCGGAGAGCCGGGCCAGGGCGGCCCGGACCAGATCCTCCACCGATCCCCCGTTCTGGGGCACGGCCTTCCGCACCGCTTCCGCCGCCGCCCCCACCGAGTACCCCAGGGAGATGAGCGCGGCCACCGCGTCGGCGGAAACGCGGTCCCCCGCCGCCGGCGGCGCCGCCCCGAACCCGCTCAGGGAATCCTTGAGTTCCAGGGCCATCCGCTCCGCCGTCTTCTTGCCGATCCCGGGGAGGCGCGTGAGAAGGGCCACGTTCTGGTCCCGAATGGCCGCCACCAGATCCCCCGGGGGAAGGCCGGAGAGGGCCCCCAGGGCGATCTTGGGGCCGATTCCCGAGACCCCCACCAACTTGAGGAAGAGGGCCCGCTCTTGGGGCTCGGAGAAGCCGTAGAGGGTCTGGGAGTCCTCGCGTACCACCAGTACGGTGTGGAGCGCCACCGCCTCCCCCACCTCGCCCGCGGCCTGGGAGGTGGTGAGCGGCACCAGGACCTCGTAGCCCACGCCCCCCACGTCCAGCACCAGCCGCGTGGGCTGCTTCTGGAGCAGGGTCCCCCGCAGGTGGGCGATCATCGCGCCCCCTGCCGGGCCGGAGGCGCCGGCCGCGCTCGGACCCCGCGGCTCAGGGGATCACCCGCATCTGGGTCCGGTGCCAGTGGCAGAGTGCGACGGCCAGGGCGTCGGCCGCGTCCACCGGAGGGGGCTCGGGCAGGCGCAGGATGCCGCGGATCATGAACCCGACCTGGTCCTTGGCCGCCGCCCCGGTCCCGGTCACCGCCAGCTTGACCTCGCGCGGGGCGTACTCCAGGACCGGGAGCCCCGCCTGTCGCACGGCCAGGAGCACCACCCCCCGGACCTGGCCCAGGACCAGGGTGCTCCGCGCGTTCTTGTGGTAGAAGGCCGTCTCCACCGCCACCACGTCGGGCCGGTGTTCGGCCAGAAGCGCAACCAGTCCCTGGTGGATGCCGAGCAACCGGTCGGGAAGAGGCAGGGTCCGGCCGGGTCGCAGCACCCCCGAGACGAGGGAACGCGGCGGCTCGCAGCCGGTGTCGATCAGCCCGTAGCCGGTGGCCTGGCTCCCGGGGTCGATTCCCAAAATCCTTGTCATGAAACGACTTGCTCCGTCGGCGGCGGGGCGTCCGTCTCCGGCCAGGCCGGCCAGCAGATCCGCCGGAAGTTGCAGCGCGCGCAGGCGGTGCGGTCCTCGGTCCGGGGAAACCGCTCCTCCTCGGCCAGGTTCGCCTCCGGGTCGGTGAGCAGCGCCTTCATGTCCCGGATCGAGGTCCGGAGCTGCTCCGTCCCCGCCTCCAGGGTCACCTCGTCGAGGGTGACGATGTCCGCGTCGCCGGTCAAGAGGTAGTGCAGCTCCCCGATCGCCTTCTCGGGGTCCACCCCCCACTTCTCCCGGGCGAAGAGGCCGTAGCAGACGATCTGGGTCCGGTCGGCCTCGCGCTCGGGCCAGCCCGTCTTCCAGTCGATGACCAGGGCGTTGCCGTGGCGGTTCCGCACCGCGAAGTCCGGGGCCACGAAGACGGTGGTCTCCTCGAAGACGAAGGAGTCCAGGGCGTCGATGGGAAGCCAGTCCTCGATCCGGGTGTCCAGGATGGTGGCCCGGATCCTGGACGCGTAGAAATTGTCCAGGCAGCGGAAGACCCGGTCCCGCATCTTCTGCCATTCCGTGTCGGGGAGGTTCTCGGCGTACTCGTGCTCGAAGAGCCCGGTCGCGTCCCGGGGCCGCTGGCGGTACTCCCCGCCCCGCGACTCCCGGAACCCCTGGCGGAGGCCGGCCAGGGCGCTGTCCTTGGCGTCCTCCAGGGGGACGTCGCGGCCGTAACGGTGGCGGTTCAAGAGGTCGGCCACCGTCTCGTGCACCACCTTCCCGGCCAGGGTGAACCGGTTCCCGAGCTGCTTGAGGATGTAGATCTCGCGGATCCGGGGATCGGCGTCGGGAGCCCACCCGCCCCAGGACCCGTAGTGGCGGTAGTAGTACTGGCGGGCGCAGCGACTGAAGGTGCGGTGGCGGGAGACGGACCAGGAAAAGGTGTTCTTGAATTCCCTCATGAGCGGCCATCCACGCGACGGGAGGGAAACGGGAGGGGGCGGACCGCCCGGATGGCGGCTGTGCTTTCGGAAAAGCGGCTAGTCGTGGCGGTCGCCGGCGGCCTCGGGGTCCACGAAGGTCTCGATCGGCATGCGCCCGGCGTACCCGGCCTCCAGCGTGTGCCAGGCCCGGATCCGCTCTTCCCCCTGCCGCCAGCACAGGAAGACCAGCCGCTCGTCCTTGATCGCGAAGAAGTCCACGAGCCCGTCCTGGATCGATTTCGGGACACAGCCCACCTCGACGAGGCCGACCTGGATGGACTGCATCTCCCGCACCAGGGTCTGCTGCTCGCGTTCCTTGTCCTGGAGAGTAGCCGAGTCCGGGTTGGCCTTGTCCACCCCGGACGCCGAGACCAGGCGCAGGACGGAGACTTCGCGCTTGACCTCCTCGTAGCGGCCGTAGGCATCCTGGAAGCGGGCCAGGTGCTCCTTGACCGCCGGGAGCGCGGCTTCCGCCTGGGGAAGGGTGAACAGCTTGGGGCCCAGGGTCTTCTGCTCGGTCATGCGCGATCTCCGTTCCGTACGGTGTCGCGGAAGAATACCAGACTTACCGGATCCGGGCAAGACGGTGGGCCGCGCGGGGGAGTGGGCGCGCCGCGAGAGTCGCCGGGCTGCCGGCGCATCCGGACCCTGTTTCGATCTGGTTTCTTTCGGGGTCAAGCTCGAGGTCGAGAGGGGCAGGGCGAACCACGGAGGGTGCGAGAGGCGATCCCACGGGCGCGGTTGGAAGGAACCCATGGCTTTCGAATCAGACTCTACCCGAACTGAGGCGGATCGCTCCGCCGGCATCGTGCTGGTGGGCGCGGGTTCGAGCCGACGGGATCCCGTCACCCGACGACGGAATTGCGTCACCGGACCCGCATCACCATCCGGATCCCGCCCTGCAAGGCCAACGTTGGCCCCCGGGCCGGCCTCCGCGGCCGCTGGGGGCAGCGCTGCGTCCGCAGATGCGTCGATCTGCGCCTGCAGGTAACCGCGCCCGGACCTAGAGCCGCGCCCGCGCCGCGCGCAGCCGATGGATGGCCGCGTTGATCTCGCCGCCGATCAGGCAGAGGAGTGCGGAGAGGTAGACCCAGACCAGCACCACCACCACCGTGGCCATGGGCCCGTAGACCTTGTCGTAGACCGCGATCTCGCGCAGGTAGATGTTGAAGCCGAGGGTGGTCACCGTCCAGGCCACGGTGAAGGCCAGCGCCCCCGGCCAGGAGATCCGATGCTGCTGGCGGAAGTTGGGGGCCACCCAGTACAGCGACAACGATCCCAGGAAGACCACCAGCACCGAGAGCGGCTCCCGGACCACCAGCGCCCAGGCGACCATCCAGGACCGGAACCGCTCCACTTCCAAAACCCCGCCCGAGAGGTCCTTGCCGAAGACCATGAGCACGAAGCCCAGGATGAGCAACAGCGCGCTGGAGCCGACCAGGCCCAGGGCCAGGAGCCGGGTGCGCCAGGCTTTGCGGGTCTCGTCCTGGAGGTGGTAGATCCGGTTCAGGGCGTGGATCATGGCCTGGACCACGTTGCTGGCCGTCCACAAGGTGGTGACGATGGCCACGGGCAGGAGCTGCTTGGGGACGGGACGGCTCACGATCTTCATGACCGTGCCCAGAAACTCCTCGGCCTTCTCCGGCAACAGGCCCCGGGCGAAGGCGGCCAACGAGAGGAGCTTCTCCGGGTCCCCCCCCACCAACCCGACCAGGATGGAGAGCAGGAACAACAGGGAAAAGATGCTGAACAGGCTGTGGAAGGCGATGCCGGCGGCGTAGAACGGCACGTCGTCCCGGGCGGTGGAGTTCCAGACCGAGAGGGCGAACGACCGGAGGGGAAACCCCCTCCCGGATAGCAAGGACCGGAACCGGTTCACGGGTCCCTAGCTTCCCAGCTTCTCCATCACCTCGTCCGGAATCTCGAAGTTCCCGAAAACCTTCTGGACATCGTCCTGCTCCTCGAGCATCTCGTAGAACCTGAGGAACTTCTCCGCCTCGGATTCGGAGAGCGGCTTGGTGGTCTTCGGAATGCGGTCCAGGCCCACGTCCACCACCGGGATCCCCGCCTTCTCCAGCGAGGACGCCACCTGGTGCAGGTCCCCGGGGGCGGTGAGGACCAGGAACCGGTCCTCGCCGGTGGTGTCCACGTCCTCGGCCCCGGCCTCCAGGGCCGCTTCCAGCAGGGTCTCCTCGTCCACCCGCTCCCGGTCCACTTCCACCACGCCTTTCTGGTCGAACATCCAGACCACCGAACCCACCGCGCCCAGGTTCCCCCCGTGCTTGGTGAAGATGTGGCGGATCTCGCTGGCCGTGCGGTTCCGGTTGTCGGTGGCCGCCTCGGCCAGGACGGCCACCCCGAGGGGCCCGTATCCCTCGTAAAGGATTTCCTCGATGATCTCCCCTTCGAGTTCCCCCGTCCCCTTCTTGATGGCCCGGTCGATGTTGTCATTGGGCATGTTGGCGGCTTTCGCCGCCGCCACCGCCGTCCGCAGGCGGGCGTTGGCCTCGGGGTCGCCGCCGCTCCGGGCGGCGATGGTGATCTCGCGGATGAGCCGGGTGAAGGCCCGCCCGCGGGCCGCGTCCTTCGCCCCTTTCTTGCGCTTGATGGTGGACCATTTCGAGTGGCCGGACATGACCTCTACCCTTCGCTCTCTTCCCGGGCCGCCCGGGCCGAGGCGATCACCCGCTCGGCCTGGTCGCGCGGGACCTCCTCGTGGGTGTGGAATTTCATGGTGTAGCGCCCCCGCCCCTGGGTCAGGGAACGCAGGGTGGCCGAGTACTTGTAGAGTTCGGTCTCCGGGACCAGGGCGCGGATGGTCTGGCTCCGGCCCGCCGGCTGCATGCCCAGGATCTTCCCGCGCCGGGAACTCAGATCGCCCATCACGTCGCCGGTGTGGTCGTCGGGGACCTGGACCTCGATCTCCATGATCGGCTCCAGGAGCACCGGGCCCGCCTGCTCCATGAGCTTCTTGAAGGCCATGGACCCGGCCACCTTGAACGCCATCTCGCTGGAGTCCACGGTGTGGTAGGAGCCGTCATAGAGGCTCACCTTGATGTCCACCACCGGATAGCCGGCCACCGTCCCCTCGACCATGGCCTCCCGCACTCCTTTTTCCACCGCAGGGATGAACTTGCCGGGGACCACCCCGCCCACGATCTTGTTCTCGAACTCGAAGCCCCCGTCCCGGCCGGTGGGCTCCAGCCGGAGCCAGACGTCACCGTACTGGCCGCGGCCGCCGGTCTGCTTCTTGTACTTGCCCTGGCCCTCGGCTTTGCGGAGGACGGTCTCCCGGAAATGGATGCGGGGCTTCTTGAGGTCCACCTCCACCCCCCGCTCCCGGAGCTTGTCCAGCACCACCTCCATGTGGAGTTCGCCCATGGCCCGGAGCACGTGCTGGTGGAGTTCCCCGTCCACTTCCAGGTGGACGGTGGGGTCCTCTTCCATGATGCGGTGCATGGCCACCCCCATCTTGTCCTCGTCCCCCTTCTTCCTGGGGACCATGGCCTCGGCGGCCACCGAGGCCGGGAACTCGATCGGGGGGAGCACCACCGGCTTGGCCTTGCTGGCCAGGGTATCCCCGGTGTGGGTCTCCTTGAGCTTCACCACCGCCCCGATGTCGCCCTCGGTGAGATGGGCCACTTCCTTGCGCTCCTTGCCCAGGAGCACGTAGATCTGGCCCAGCTTCTCCGCCGTGTTGCGGTTGGAGTTCCAGGCCTCGCTCCCCGAGCTGAGGGTGCCGGAGTAGACGCGGATTAAGGAGAGTTCCCCCAGGTGGGGTTCGATCATG